>Ga0208450_1000019_pt1 | contig 179981 bp, 155 predicted proteins | sample MalvireepMed_908_FD_184249 | JGI IMG/M metagenome (GOLD analysis project Ga0208450, IMG submission 184249) | Marine viral communities from the Global Malaspina Expedition - Malaspina viral metaG DeepMed_908 (SPAdes) (version 2) | ecosystem: Environmental > Aquatic > Marine > Oceanic | place... | reverse complement strand
CTTGGGGACCGTGGGGCGGCGGTTTTGGCAACACCGTTTCCAGAACTACTGAAGGCACACTATACATTGACCTGATCGATGCGACCAAAAAAGAACTGGTTTGGCAAGGTCAAGGTACCGGATATCTAGCGCGAAATGTTGAGCGTAAGCAAGAACGCATTAACGAAATTGTAGGTGAGATTATGCAAGAATATCCACCGAAACAAATGGCTTCTAATTAAGAAGAGCTAAAGCAGTAAACTACCTCAGGGCACGCTTAAGACATTGGTTGAAAACAAATTTTCAATTTTAAGGCAAGCCTCGGGGCATTAAACCCTTTGGCGGCGCCAATAAAAAAAGCCCTCTATTGAGGGCTTTTTTTATGCATACGATTGAAGCTTTTTGCGTGTAAAGTCTGATAAAACCAACTTACCACTTGTTGCTGCTCGCGTTTCTAAGAGGGTGTCCCAAGCTTCCGTATTGGACCAAAACATCTTTTTACTTTCGGCTAAAGCTTCAGGATTGTAGGTTGCTAAATCTCCAGCTAGTTTTTCAATAGCTTGATCTAATGCTTCGACAGTTTCAAAAACCGAAGCATAAAGTCCGCGCCCTAGTGCCCAGTCTGCGGAATAAAATTCTTGTGCATTCATAGTCACTTGCGAAAATGCCGAAATGCCAATTTTACGTTCCACCGCAGGTCCAATAACAAACGGACCAATCCCAATACTGATCTCACTCAATTTTATAGAAGCATATTTGGTCGCCATGCAATAATCAGCAGCAGCAGCCAGACCAACTCCGCCGCCAACCGCCTTGCCTTGCACCCGTACAATAGTAAGCAATGGGCATTTACGCATTGCTAAGATCACCCGGGCAAAACCCATAAAAAAGTCTTTGCCTTGCGATTCATTCTTGATAGCAATTAATTCGTTAAAGCTTGCCCCCGCACAAAAGGTACGGTCTCCCCCACTTTGAATAACCAATACACACAAATCACTACTAGATCCAGCTTGGATTATAGTATGCTCTAGTTTCTTTAGAATTTCAGTCGGTAGAGCATTATGATTAGGCGTGTAGAACGTGATGGTTCCCACTGCATTTTTAATATCAAGCGTTACATAGGATTCTGACATATATTTTCAGTAAAAAGTAGTTTCTATTAAATATTTATCAAATTTATAGATATAAGAACAATATTTATAAACATATTCTTATTTTCATTAGTAAATTACGCTGAGGTAATTTGTTCTAATTTGAAGATTTCAACGCAGAACCTAAAGCGAAATTTACCGCATATAATCCCAATTTTCGGGTACAGAAGCATTTTAGTTATGAGTCAGGTTTTAGATAAAAATATAGAAACTAATCCACTTATTGAGCGTCTTCCTGCGCATTTAAAGCAATACATTAAACCGCAGAATTACGACAATTATACCGCGATCAATCAAGCAGTGTGGCGCTATGTGATGCGTAAAAACGTTGCATACCTCAGCACTGTTGCGCATAAATCCTATTTAGACGGACTCAAACAAACCGGGATTTCTATCGATCATATTCCTAATATGTATGGAATGAATCGCATTCTAAAAGAAATTGGCTGGGCGGCAGTCGCTGTTGATGGCTTTATTCCGCCTGCGGCGTTTATGGAATTTCAGGCGTACAATGTTTTGGTTATTGCTTCAGACATCAGACAGCTAGAGCATCTTGAATATACGCCAGCGCCAGATATCATTCACGAGGGCGCCGGGCACGCGCCTATTATTGCTAATCCTGAGTATGCTGAATACCTAAGACGCTTTGGTGAGATTGGATGCAAAGCGATTTCTTCAGCTAAAGATTATGAGTTGTATGAAGCGGTACGCGAACTTTCGATCTTAAAAGAAGCGGAAGATACGCCGCAAAGCGAAATCGAAAAGGTAGAGCAACGCGTAGATTTTCTGCAAAATAATATGGGAATGCCTAGTGAAATGGCGCTAATAAGAAACCTGCACTGGTGGACGGTAGAATACGGACTTATAGGAACTCCGGAACAGCCTAAAATTTATGGAGCCGGTTTGCTTTCTTCTATAGGCGAAAGCGCTTGGTGTATGACCGATAAAGTGAAAAAACTCCCGTATGCTATCAATGCCGCGCAACAGGAATTTGACATCACAAAACCGCAACCTCAACTTTATGTAACACCTAATTTTGCCTATTTAAGTGAAGTTCTTGAGGAATTTGCCAACTCCATGGCGTTGCGCACCGGAGGTCCTGAAGGTTTACAAAAACTGATTGACAGTAAAAATATGGGAACGATAGAACTCAGTACCGGTTTGCAAATTTCGGGAGTGTTTACCGAAATGATTCTTTATAAAGATAAGGTTGCTTACCTGCAAACCAAGGGAAAAAGCGCACTGAGTTACCACGAAAAAGAATTGGTAGGTCACGGCTCAATCAATCATCCTGATGGTTACGGAAGTGCAATAGGCAAACTTAAAGGCATCAATCTCGCTATTGAAGATATGAGCCCTAAGGATTTAATCGCTTATAAAATTTCTGAGGGAAGCATTGTAACGCTTGAATTTGAAGGTGGTATCAAAGTAAGCGGCGAGATCATTACTGGAACGCGGAACCTTAAGGGAAAAATTATTCTTATCAGTTTTAAAGAGTGTACTGTTAGCTACGAAGAACGCATTTTATTCAAGCCAGAATGGGGAATTTATCATCTCGCGGTTGGTAAGAAAATCACTTCAGCCTTTGCCGGGCCGGCAGATTTTAATTCGTTTGATTTAATTCAGCATAAAATTTCTTCTACTACTGCAAAACCAAAAATGAGCGCACAACGCCAAGAATTAGAAGATCTCTATCTCGCCGTTCGCAATTATAGAGCAGGAAAAAACACCAAGTTTTCGCCTCAGGCCGTTTTTGATATTTTGAAAAAAAGCCATCAAAAAGACTGGCTACTTTCAGTGGAATTGTATGAACTCGCTAAAGATGAAAACAACACAACCTTCAAAACTGAAATTCTTCAGCATTTAGAGCAAGTTAAAGCGCAGCATCCTAAGGTAAAACGTCTTATTGAAGATGGTCTCGAACTAGTCTAAAAGCGTTTTTAGTTCTTGCGATGAATTGATAGGAGTCGCGTTATACTGCAAGGTCCAACCCAACGTATTGGTCACCACATAAATATTAGCAAGTTCTGCTAGAAGTCGGTTTTCAGCATTTTGAGGTAACTCTGAAGACTTAACCTTTTGCCTTACCGTAGTCATCACCCGTTGTTTGATTTTGTTATAATCTGACGCTTCAAACTGGTTTAAATAATCTTGCGATACATCGTAATACTCAATATCCGGATTAATATTAATCTCTGGAGCCGGGATCTTTTTAATTGTGATGGTTTTGTTCTCAGGATCGACTTCGGTTTCTAAAGCGCGTAGATCATAAGCAATGGTCACTTTAGCATTAATCACCACCAAAGCTTTTTTATTCGCTTCCACCAGATTGAAAATCTGCTTAGAATTTTTATAGGTAAAAACCTGTGCAAAGGAACCTTCAGTCACAACCAGCTTCCCCACGTTTTTAATTTCTTTCTCAATGAGATTTGTCGCTTCAACTAATTGTTCTCGCTTCTCTTGCTGAGCATCAAAATATTGATAGGTAAAGTATCCTAAAAGGAGTATAAGAATTACGATTAAGACTTTCCGCATAAGGCTTGATTATAGAATCAAGTCAATTTATCTATTAATTGCGGAAAGAAAAAAGGAAGCTGCTAATCTTAACAGCATATTATATAATATTGTTTTGCCTAGCTTTGGCAACCGCTTCGATCTTGCTATGTACCTGTAGCTTTTTGTAGATATTTTCTATGTGTTTGCGCACCGTACTGGGCGACAAGAATAGATTTTCTGCAATTTTAGTATAGCTTAATCCTTTGCCCAACTGCTCAAGAACATCAATTTCCCGAGAAGATAACGAGATTTCTTCGCGCTCTTGCAAATTGCTTATAGCTTCTGGATTGCGCAACAGTTTAAGTGTGCGCATAGCAATAGACGCATTCATTGCGGCTCCGCCAGAAAGTGTTTCTTTTATTCCTTTTTGGAGTTCGTCAGGCGTGGTGTCTTTAAGTAAATAGCCATCTGCCCCGGCTTTAATCGCATTAAAAATATGCTCGTCATTATCAAAAACCGTAAGCATAATTATTTTAATCTGCGGATATTTCTGTTTAACTAAGGCTGTGGCTTCAATCCCATTGAGCACCGGCATTTCAATATCCATTAAGATCAGATCAATAAACGGATTATCACCTAATTTGGTCAAGAGATCTGCGCCGTGTTCCGCAGTAAATTTTAAATGGAATTCTTTAAAAAAGGAAAGCTTTTCTGCTACGGCTTTAGCGAGAAAAAATTTATCATCTACTATGGCTATTTTTACCGGCATTTGAAGTTGAGAGCTTTAAATTTTAATCGAATAACTGGTGTTTCAGATCAAAAAATATGAGTGGCAGTCATTTGGTAAAAAAATCCGGAAAAGTCCCCTAGCCCTTCTCCGGATCTAACATTCAATACAGTACTGAAATTGAGATCACTAAACTAAGAAGAACACTATAGGGTCGCAATAGGGCATTTGCCCCATTTTTAAGTTATTTCGATTTAAATCTCAAAATTATAACCGCTCTCCAGAAGCTCTTCATATTTATCTGCATCAAAACGATAGAGGAAAGCTCCACGTTTAGAGCCACTTTTATCTTTCTCGTCAAGCTTTACCAAGACTTTAAGCGAAAGTACTTTTTTTCTAAAATTACGAGGATCCAGATCGCGTTGATAAATCGCTTCATAAAGTTTTTGCAACTGCGGAATGGTAAATTTTTCAGGCAAAAGCTCAAACCCAATGGGTTGCTGTCTCGCCTTTCTGCGCAGTTTATCAAGTGCATCTGCCACCATCTGATCGTGATCGAGTGCAAGCGTAGGCAATTCTTTTAAGGTGTACCAGAAAGCCCCGTGACTTTCTACAAGCTCGCGGTCATAATCTTCAAGACGTATCAGCGCATAATGCGCCACAGAAAGACAACGGTATCCGGGATCACGATCTGCTTTACCATAGGTTTTAGACTGCTCTAAGAATATTTGCTCTAGCCCAGTAATTTCTTTTAAAACGCGTCGTGCCGCATCATCTACATTTTCATCAAGCTGCACAAAACTTCCAATCAACGACCAGATCCCAGAGTCTGGTTCTACACGTCTTTTAAAGATAAGAAGCTTGAGATCTTCACCGTCAAAACCAAAGACAATACAGTCTGTCGCGACGTATAATTTTTCATTATCAGCGTAAAAATCATTATTTGAAGCGTGCGCAATACTGGCTGAGCTTGGTGTCATAAAACGTGTTTTAAGCGTACAAAATACGTTTTTTTAACGAAAACTGGTACTACCTATAAAAACTAGGTCTTTGCTTATTTTGACTGAAGGATCACTCGAGTGCCTTGAGTAGGTTGCGTTTCAATTTGAAGTGTTGCGCCTATGTCTTGAGCGCGCTTTTTCATATTACCTAAGCCATTGCCCTGCTTATGATTTTTAAGATCAAAACCATTGCCATCGTCAACAACAGCGACTTTAAATTGATCAGCATCCCAGACCTGCATAGTAACCTGAATGTTGTGAGCTTCGGCATATTTTAAAGCGTTATTGACCGCTTCTTGTATCACACGATAAATATTGACTCCTTCAATTGAAGTAAATATAAAATCAGGAGCTCGTTTCGTATTAAAGTCAAAGCTAAACTGCACCGAATCTTTACTGCATTGCGCACGCTCAATAAAATTTGAAATACGCGTTTGCAGATCTTCAACCGAAATTTTCTCCTTATTCATCGCCCATATCGTATCTCTTAACTCGTTAATCGTTGTTGAGGTAAAAGCGCTTATCATACTCAGTTTCTCGAGAATACCGCTATCTGCATCTTTGAGTTGATATTTGAGATTATCAATACTCGAGATGATAAATGTAAGCTGCGACCCTATGTTATCGTGTAGATCTCTTGAGATGCGTAAACGTTGTTCTTGAAGCCGATTTTGGGTCTCAATATTAGCCAGAGCAACCTGCAATTCGTGCTCTTTTTGCAACTGACTGTTTTTTAATTTCTGTCTGCTGTAGATTAGGTATCCTACAAGTCCTAGTATAAAGGCTAAAGCCAGACTTCCGTAAATAAATGCATTTTTGCGACGTACTTCCAGATCTTTTTCAGCAAGCTGAGCACGCTGCTCTAAAATCTGATTTTCTTTTTTCTCGGTTTCATAATTGAGGTTAAGCTCTGCAATTTTCTTATCCACTTCAAGTCCATTGATACTATCTTTAAAAACTCCATAACGTTCCAAATAAAATAAAGCAGAATCTGTTTGCCTTAAATTTTTATAGGCCTGAGAAAGTTGTTGATACGTATACTGCTCTAAAAACCTATAATCCTGCGCGTGAGCCACGGGTACCGCTTTTTTAAAATATGATATGGCTTCTTGATTTTTTCCTTCGGCCAAATACACCTCACCTATTTGAGTGAAATTTTCAGCAATACCTTTTTGGTCCCCAATTTCTTCTCTGAGTTGTCTTGCCTTTTCAAAATAACTTCTCGCCAAATCATACTTCCCCTGTTGACCATATACTCCTCCTAAATTACTGTAGCTGTAAGGATAGCCTTCTTTGAAATCACGTTTTTTAACTAGTTCTAACCCCTTTTCATAAAAATAAAGGGCACTGTCTAACTGCCCTTGCATTTCTTTCAACACCCCGTAATTATTATAAATACGATCAAGAACATTCTCAAAGACTCCCTGTTCGGCAAGCTTCATTCCTCGGTTCATGTAGGCTTCAGCTTTAGTCATATCATCACGCTTCATTTGGTAGCCTATTTCAGCATTTAAATAAGCTTCCTCCATTTTCAACTCATGTTGTTCAAAAATGCGTAAGGCTTTAAAATTGTATTCTAATCGCGCATCAAGATCACCCTCATAACCATAAAGCGTTGCAATTTTTTGAAACGCCTCACCAATTCCTTTAGGATAGTTAAGGGTTTGAGCGTTCTCTAAATTTTGCTGAAAGATGGTAAAAAGGCTATCGGTTTTTAAAGCGCTGTTTTGAACTAGAATCGCATTTATGGAGTCTATTTTTGCTTTTGAAGTTTGAGCCGAAAGGTTAGCGAAAAGTAAAAAAACCAGTACAAGCAATCTGTAGTTTAAACTCATAAGAATCTGAATGTATGACAACTAAAATGTTAAATATAATTATTTTTTCATTTTAGAAAAGATCTATTTCAGATTGAATACAAAGTGAATCTTTCAAATTATATCGAAGCAGATTATAACGATCTAAGCCCTTATGGCGATACTTTATTTGATACTGTGCTAGCGACAATTGCTCTTCTAGGCGTTTTATACGCTGCCTGCTTCGCATTTGATCTCTAGATTTTAATTTTAAACATATTAGAACCATACCAGCGGCTAAAAGTAAAACTGGTAATAAAAACCCCAACACGTATGTACTTTCTAAAGTCATAGGTTTAATGCATTACTTACTCTGTAAAAATTTTGAGTTGCTTTTTGACTTCCTCGGCAGAAACTTCAGCGTTTTTTGAAGCATACCAATCTGCCACTCTATCTATGGAAGCCGAATTATCCCGTAAACTCACCAGAAACAAATCTATACCCAGTCTCAAAATAATAAGCAAAACCGCTGCAATAAAACCGGCATCTAGATACACCAAGAAAAAGCCGGAAAGCACCACAACAAACTGCTGAATGAATATGCGCAAATAGGGTTTGATCATCAACTCACTTGCGGTAAAATTTAAATAGCGCTTTTCGCCAAGAAAGTCAGTTGCAAAAGAAAAGCAGTTATTGAGAATTATGCTCAAGAGTAAAAGCCACATCCCATCTAACTGAAGCAATGTCCAGTAATTCTTTAAAACTGCGATTCCGTCTGTGAAAAAAGTGCTTCCACCTAATTCAAAAAAGGTAAAGGCAAAAATGCTCTGTATCGCTACAAAAAAGCCATAATGGACAAGAAAAAAGAGAATGATTCCAAATCCTTGTGTGCCTCCGTTGTGTCTTTTAAATCCAACACAAAATGCCATTTTTAGAGCATTTAATAATCCGATTACAATGGTCTCAAGAAAGTAAGCCATCACGATACTCCACGGCGTTACAAAACCTACCGCCAACAGCATCAATAAAAACATCGCATTTAGATACAATGCGGCATTGGACTTGTCGGGTTTCGCGACTTTTAATAAGACAGCTGAATTGAACTTTTCCATCTAAAATACAGTTGTGAGTTGAATGCAACACCAAATTGTCACCAATACTAGCACGATTAAAACAAAGCGTTTAAAATTTGATTTTGATCTTAATTGCTTCGCTCTATAAAAACACAAAAACCCTGTAAATAAAGCAGGAATTGCGATATAAAACTGTAAAAAATAGAGATGCAAAAAGCTTGCAAGCAGTGCAACGAGCGCATATACCATCGCAGCAAAGCTGTAAAAAAACGCAATTTTGGTCTTAGAAAAACGATATCCAAATTGCCGTTCTACCACTCTAAAAATCAAATACCCTAACGGAATACTGAGACCTACTATGATAAAAATGAGATGCATCCTTTAAGAATTAAAACTCCCGAAGCACAAGAAGGATACTTCGGGAATTTCTTTTAGTTTAAATTATATGCGTAAATGGTTTTATTGTCTGCTTTGTAATACAGCACCCCACCATAATCATCCACTTTATATTCCGGCTTTTTATCTTTTAAGACGATCTCTTTTTCAATCTCGCCGTTGGCTTTACTTACTTTTGCCAGACCGGTTCCATCATCAAGTTTAGTTAGGATAAATTGTGCATTTTCGGTCGCTGCTGTAGCTTTAAAACGCGTACTTAAATATTCAAAAGAAGCATCCGCCATCCCTGCGAACATATCTTGCGCGCGTTTGGCTTCTCTTCCGTATTCATTATAATTTCTGAGATTATTTGTATTTACCGCGTGGCTGCGCATATTAGCACCTGCTGTCATTGCTGAAGTCATTGTCAATGCTGTAGTTGCTACCGCGGTTACACCGCCAACGATTTTACCAAACGTGCTGCGACCCGGAGATTTTAGATAGGTATGGTATTGGGTGTCGCCACCAAAATCAAGCAAAGCCATATTTTGATCGCTACCTAAGTAAATTCCATCTTCACGAACCGTAAGTGTATTCGGGTTTTCTTTCTCCTCAAATTTCACTTTTGCTAAGGTTGAAATCTCACTACTTTCTGCATCAATCGCAAATAGCTCATCATCTGCATTGATTAAGTAACGGTTATTTTTAGCATCAAATGCTGAAGTTACACTATTTGCGCTCTTGTATTTCAATGGCTTTTTCCAAACCTGATCCCCGGTTTTTAGATCAACTATGTTAGCATCTTCAGAAGTGATATAGATGAGTCCATTAGGTGTTTCTGCCATCAACTTGATATCTTCTCCTGTTTTCAGCGGCTTTTTAAATAACGGAGTTCCATCAAAAGAAACTTTATTGATTCCACCTTCGTGAATACCGAATAGTACGCCGTCATCCATCACGTAGAAATGCTGTACAAAACCTTTAGTTTTTGGTGCTTTATCCCACAAGTCTTCACCGGTAGAAGCACTTAAAAAATTGATCTTAGATTCTGAACGACCTGCTAAAATACTTTTTCCTGAAGTGTCTTTATCACTCACCACGATAAGCCCTTGAGGTAAGATTTGAAAATTACTCACAACGCCTTGAACTTTGGGAGCATCTTTCCAGATTTCTGCGCCGTTCGTTCCTATTTTATATACTTGGGTATTGGTTTTAGCATCGTTCATTTCGATGGCATAGATGTCGCTTTCATCCTCGTTAGTAACCATCCAATCCACGCCTTTTACCTTATTCTCCCAAAGTGTTTCTCCGGTTTTGGTTTTGGCATAAATTCCTTGCGTGGTAGGCACAAGCAGCTTGTCTTTCAGCAATAGTGGAGTTCCGCTTACCGCAAAGAACTTCATCGTAGTTTTACCCGGTTTCACAAGAAAGAAAGAATAGTCAAGTTCGCCTGTAACTAAATCATAAACCGCGATTTTTGGTGTAACCGATTCAGCTTGTCCGCCGCCTTTTTGAAAACCACTGATCACTAATTTACTTTCCGGCATAATCACATCTGCAGTTTGTATGGTTTTCCAATCGTTGTTTTCAGTACTAAAGATCACTTCGCCAGAGATATAATCGATCACTGCTTTCTTGCTTGAAAATCCAGACAAGGCTTTGATACCGCCTACCCCATTCTGATCTACCATCAAGTAAGGCGAATTAGGAATATATTGCACCTCTTCAGGCTTAACGCTTCCGTAATCGGTAAAATTGAATACGAGTTCGTTTGATCCCGGTTTGATCCCAACCAGACCGTCATTAGTACAAACAACGAGCGTTCCGCCTAAAGTAAGTGTCATATCGTTGATCCCGGCGCCCACATCATAGGTGTAATCAGGCGCTTCTGCTTTTTGAGCCCATGTTACTGCGGTAATAAAAAACAACAGTATTGCATTTTTTAAATGGTGTAATTTAAGTTTCATAATTGTACAGGTTAAAAGTTTTTACAGTCTCAAAATTGCCTGATTATCAAGCGACAATCAATACGGCAATTGCCCTATTTATTCTAAAATCATCTGTGTATCAGGGTTAAAAAAGAAGCCAAAAGAAGGTTTGTACCAACTCTTGGCTTCACGTAAAAACCTCAACACTTGAGATTTTATATATTATTGAATCGACACATTAAATTGGCCATTGGTTACTGCAACGGTTTTGCTGGTATCGCTGGTTAGATACCCTGTAAAATTGAAGGTTCCTGTTACGGTGCCACCAGCGGTATATTCGGCGATCTTGATTTCGCCATTAGACGCCGCTCCTGTTGAGGTGGTAAACACCATCGCACTATTGAAGTTTGAAGTGTCTTCGAGATACGTATAACTGCCTAGACTCACACTGTTAAGGTCATACGTGCCCACACCTTCAAAACCAATAATCGAGATCTGAATATTTTCAGAATCCATCGTTCCTCCGGAAATGGTAAGGATTTGTATTCCGCCAGAATTGCTCTCCACTGCGGTAGTCGCTTCGGGAAAGGATTCAAAAGAAGCGCCGTCAACGGTAGCGGTCAATTCGCCATCGCCGGCTGCGCTTGTGCCGCCATCATCGTCAGAACACGCTGTTAAAACGAGTAGGCTAAAAAGTAATACTGAAGTAATTCTTGTAATTGTTTTCATGGTTTTAGGTTTAAAGTACAGAACAAAACTCCTGTAAATCAAAGCGCTAAACCATAAGGCATTTGCCGTATTTAAATCTGAATATGCGGAAAATCTGCTTGTAAGGCGCGTTTTTTAGCCTCTAAGTTGTTGAGGAATTTCTGATGCGCTTCAGAATCTGGATTGAAAGGTTTGTGCGCTAAACCCTGCTGAATTTCCTGAACCTTTCGCATTGTTTTTTGGGTTTCTTCAGAAAAGTACACCGAAGAAAAACGCTTCCAGATATAATCTACCGCCAAAGCATTAGGATGGATTAAATCTCTGTCATAAAAACGGTAATCACGAAGCTCATCCATCATAAGTTCGTACGACGGAAAATACACCGTATGCTGTGATTCGTCTAAAACCTGATGCATTCCCGCTAGCAAATGAGCTTTACTCCGCTGATTTTCTACAAAACCATCTTTAGTGTGTCGCACAGGCGAAACGGTGAAAATCACTTCCGTTTGCGAATTCACTTTAGCTATTGCCGAAAGCATACGTCTTGTAATTGCTGCAATCTCCTCAACAGAAGATAATTCCTTCTGAAAGGCTTTCTGCGGAATCTTATGACAATTGGCAACAATTTTATTTTGTTCCAAATGCCGATACCCCCAAGCCGTACCCAAAGCGATCACAATATGCGATGCTTGCGCTAGCTGAAGTTTGGTCTCAACGAGTGCCTCATTTAATAACTTGACAGTTCCTGCGGCTGATGAAGTGCTCAATATGGAATGTGCGTCAAAGCTTACAAACCTGCCTTGTGTTTCTTCAAGATCAGCTTCAGAAAGCTGCTTATCCAAAACCGCATATTCTAAAAATCGCGCAATCGCCTCCGGATGAAATAAGATCCCAAACGGATTTATAGTAGTCCTGAATTTATAGTACCCCAGCTTGGCTCCTATATTTTCTACAAAACAACTTCCTACCAAAAACAAACGCGAGTGATAATCTATAGGATTACCACTCGGTTTTAAAGGTATGGTTGTTTGTAATTTCAATTGCTACTAACCCAAATACGTTTTTACTTCGTTAAGCGCTTGAGCGATTCCGTCAGGATTTTTCCCTCCTGCGGTTGCGAAAAACGGCTGACCGCCACCGCCACCTTGGATGAATTCACCTAATTCGCGAACGATGGTTCCTGCGTTTAAGTCTTTCGCTTTAGCCAATTCCTTATCAATATAACAGCTTAATAAAGCCTTTCCGCCTTGACGTGACGCCAATAGAAGAAAAAGATTCTCTACCTCGCCACCCAACTGAAAGGCCAAATCTTTAATTCCGTTTGCGTCCAAATCGACTTCTTTAGCCAAGAATTGAATGCCGTTAACTTCCTCAATTTCGTTCTTCAATTCGCCTTTTACATTCTTTGCTTTTTCGGCAAGAAGTACTTCTAATTGCTTTTTAAGCTCGTTATTTTCAGACTGAAGGCTTTCAATAGATTTTGCCGGTTCTTTGGTGTTGTTCAATAAACTGCGCACCGCTTCTAACTGTTCATCCTGCTCTTCAAAATACTGCATCACCGCATCACCGGTAATCGCTTCAATACGACGAATTCCAGAAGCTACAGCACTCTCTGATTTGATCTTGAAATACCAAATATCGGCAGTATTCTCAGCGTGGGTTCCCCCGCATAATTCCATAGATTTTCCAAAACGAATGGTACGCACCGCATCGCCATACTTTTCACCAAATAGCGCAATCGCACCTTCAGCGATCGCCTGATCGTAAGGGATCGCACGCTGCTCCTCAAGTGGTAATTGTTCTTGAATACGTGCATTTACAAACTGCTCAATATCCTTAAGTTCTTCGGCAGTTACTTTTGAGAAGTGCGAGAAATCAAAACGTAAATAGCCGCTATGCACCATAGAGCCTTTTTGCTCTACGTGTGTTCCCAGAACGGCACGCAATGCCTGATGCAGCAAGTGGGTCGCCGAGTGATTCGCTTGCGTTCTGTAACGCTGTTTTGCATCAACAACCGCGGTAAAGGTCTCGTTTAAATTCTTCGGAAGGTTTTTAGAAAGGTGAATAATCAAGTTATTTTCTTTCTTAGTATCCATGATATAGATCACATCGCCGTTGGCTGCTTCCAAATAACCTTTGTCACCAACCTGACCACCACCTTCGGCGTAAAACGGAGTAAGATTGAAAACCAACTGATATTGGTCGCCTTCTTTTTTAGTATTTATTTTTCGATAACGGGTAATGCGCACCGGAGTTTGCAGCGTGTCATAACCCACAAATTCTTCCTCGCTATCTTCTTCGACTACCGTCCAGTCTCCTGCTTCAATTTTTCCGGCAGCACGAGAACGGTCCTTTTGTTTTTGTAATTCGGTTTGAAATGCTTTTTCATCAAGCGTATATCCCTTTTCGGAAAGGATCAATGCAGTAAGATCTATCGGGAAACCGTAAGTGTCGTACAATTCAAAGGCCTTGGCTCCTGAAACTTCTTTTCCTTTAGTTTCTGCAATAATAGAATCAAGCAACACCAAACCTTGATCTAGCGTACGTAAAAAGCTTTGTTCTTCTTCTTTGATTACATTGAAAATAAGATTCTGTTGCTTTTTAAGTTCAGGGAAAGCTTTGCCCATCTCATCTACAAGAACGTTAACCAGTTTATAAATGAATGGTTCTTTAGTATTTAAAAAGGTAAATCCATAACGCACTGCGCGGCGCAGAATACGACGAATCACATAGCCTGCTCCTGTGTTGCTCGGCAACTGGCCATCTGCAATCGAGAATGCTACTGCACGCACGTGATCTGCGATCACGCGTATAGCGATATCAGTTTCCTCGCTCTGGCCATATTTTGAATGTGTGATGGTCTCGATCTCACGAATGAGCGGCGTAAACACATCGGTGTCGTAGTTTGATGTTTTATCTTGAAGCACCATGCACAGACGCTCAAAACCCATCCCCGTGTCAATATGTCGCGCCGGAAGATTTTCAAGCGAACCGTCTGCTTTTCTATTGAATTGTATAAAAACGAGGTTCCAGATCTCTACCACTTGCGGGTGATCTGCATTGACTAATTCTGCGCCGGGAGTTTTTGCTTTTTCTTCTTCAGAACGCAGATCTACGTGAATTTCAGAGCAAGGACCACACGGACCCTGATCGCCCATTTCCCAGAAATTATCTTTTTTATTTCCGTTTAAAATGCGGCCTTCAGCTACGTGCTTCTTCCACATATCATACGCTTCAGCATCACGCTCAAGCCCTTCAGCATCGTCGCCTTCAAAAATGGTTACATAGAGTTTACTCTTATCAATCTTATAAACTTCGGTAAGTAATTCCCAAGCCCAATCGATAGCGTCTTGTTTAAAATAATCTCCAAAACTCCAGTTCCCCAGCATCTCAAACATCGTGTGATGGTAAGTATCTTTCCCCACTTCTTCCAGGTCATTATGCTTTCCACTCACGCGTAAACATTTTTGAGTGTCAGTAACGCGCGTATCTTTTGGTGTTCCATTACCCAGAAAAAATTCCTTAAATTGGTTCATTCCGGCATTGGTAAACATCAACGTAGGATCGTTTTTGATCACCATAGGCGCAGAGGCCACGATGGAATGGTTTTTGGACTTAAAAAAAGATAGAAATTGATCGCGTATTTCTTGGGATTTCATGAGTGAATTTTAGAGTAGATCTTGCCAAAATATGATTACCGGCAAACTATTTTTTATATTTGTTCGTTACCCCTTAATTAAATGCGGGATACAAGCATATATTTTAACGCAAAAATAGAATAAATTAACTAATGTCTAAGGTTAAATATTATTACGACAAAGAGACGCTTTCTTATAAAAAAATAGAAAAGCGCAAGGGTCGTAAATTAGGTTATGCCCTGCTATCTATAGGCGCTTCTTTTCTTGCGGGATTTATTTTACTCGTTATTTATCTCAACATTCCAGACCTTGAAACGCCAAGAGAAAAAGCTTTGCAGCGTGAGTTGCAAAATATGAAAATGCAATACGGCGTACTCAATAAAAAACTAGATCAGGTTCAGACGGTTTTAAACGAAGTTGAAGAGCGCGACAACACCATTTACAGACTGTATTTTGAGGCAAACCCTATTCCTGATGAGCAGCGCAAAGCCGGTTTTGGTGGGGTTAACCGTTACAAAGATCTAGAGGGATATGACAACTCAAAACTTATAATTGAATCAAACAAGCGCCTTGATGTGCTTACTAAACAATTGGTCGTACAAAGCAAATCGCTTGATGAGATCGCTGTTTTAGCTGAAGAAAAAGAAAAATTCTTAAATGCAATTCCTGCTATTCAGCCGGTGGCTAATAAAGATCTAACCCGTATTGCTTCGGGTTATGGGATGCGCTCAGACCCGTTTACTAAAGAGCGTAAAATGCACTGGGGGATGGACTTTACCTCTCCGCGAGGCACGCCGGTTTATGCTACCGGAAACGGCACCGTAGAACGTGCAGACAATAATGCAACCGGTTACGGAAATCACATACGCATAGATCACGGTTACGGTTATGTAAGTCTCTATGCGCATTTATACAAATACAATGTGCGCCGCGGTCAAAAAGTACAGCGCGGGGATTTAATAGGTTTTGTGGGAAGTACCGGCCGTTCTGAAGCACCGCATTTGCACTATGAGATTTTTAAAGACGGGCAACGCATTAACCCTATTAATTTTTACTACGGAAACCTTTCGCCTGAAGAGTTTGATGTAATTTTACAGAAAGCACAACTCGAAAACCAATCTCTGGATTAATGCACGTTGATTTACCCGAAAAATTATATTACAGCATTGGCGAAGTCGCCGATGCGTTTGGCGTAAACTCATCGCTCATCAGATTTTGGGAGAAAGAATTTGATGTGATTCAACCTAAAAAAAATGCTAAGGGTAATCGCAAATTCACTCCAGAAGACATCAAGAATCTTGAGCTTATTTATCACCTCGTTAAAGAGCGCGGTTTCACGCTAGAGGGTGCTAAAACGCATTTAAAAGAAAACAAACAAGAAACACTCAACAAATTTGATCTGATCAGAAAGCTGGAAAACATTAAAGCCCAGCTTCAGCAATTAAAAGATCAACTCTAACCTACAAACATCAATCATCATGAAAAAAGGAATTATCGCACTTATTGTAGTCGTAATACTTCTAATTATTGGCTATTCATTCTTTAAAGGGTTTTACAACACCGGGATAGAATTGCAAGAAGACGCTACCGCACAATGGGGTAATGTAGAAAGTGCTTACCAGCGCCGTTCAGACCTTATCCCTAACATTGTGAACACAGCTAAAGGCTACGCAGAATTTGAACAAAAAACCCTTACCGATGTAATCGAGGCGCGCTCCAAAGCAACTTCGGTAAATATAGATCCCACGAATATCACACCAGATCAGCTAGAGCAATTTCAGCAAGCACAAAGCGGTTTGAGTTCTGCCTTGAGCAGACTGCTTGTAACCGTAGAGCGTTATCCCGACCTTAAGGCTAATGAGAATTTTAAGGAATTGATTAACGAACTAGAGCGTACCGAAAATCGTATCAATGTAGAGCGTAACCGCTACAACGAGGCGATCAAACCATACAACAAGCACATTAAAACCTTTCCTAATAATATTGTAAATAACTTCATTGGCAACTTTGAAGAGATGGAATATTTTGAGGCGGAAGAAGGTGCAGAGACCGCTCCTGAAGTCAATTTTGATTTCAATAACGACGCAGCATAATGGCATCTGTAGTTGAAGATTTTTTAACCGCAGAAGAAGAACAAGAAGTTGTTGAAGCCATTCGCCAGGCCGAGCTCAAAACTTCTGGAGAGATCCGTGTGCACTTAGAACGCACTTGTGATGAACAAGCACTAGAGCGCGCAAAAGTGTTGTTTCATCAGCTTAAAATGGACAACACCAAAGAAGAAAACGGCGTCCTTATTTATGTGGCGGTTGATGCCAAAAAGTTTGCCATTTGTGGTGATCGCGGCATCAATAAAGTCGTTCCTGATGATTTCTGGCAAAGCACCAAAGATCTCATGCAAACCGAATTTAAAAACCGAAAGTTCAAAACCGGATTGGTTAAAGGCATTACTTCTGCCGGCGAGCAATTGGCGCACTTTTTCCCTTGGGACGATGATGACATCAATGAACTTTCAGACGAAATATCGACCTCTTGATCTATTTACCTCAAATACGTTCTATTAGAACGATGCTTTTGCTTGCTTTTCTTTTTTGCCTTTCGGCGAAAGGATTAGCTCAATTTGATATTCCTGAAGTACCAAGCAAACAAACCAGTGTTTATGATTATTCAAACCTTTTAAATTCCGGTCAAAAAGCAGCGCTTGAAAATAAACTTGTACGCTACAGTGATACTACCTCAACGCAAATTGTGGTGGTGATCATCCCGAGTACCAAAGGTGAAGACATCAGTTTTTTGGGAGCCAAATGGGGACAAAAATGGGGCATTGGTCAAAAAGATAAAGACAACGGAATCCTGATCACGCTGGCCACCGAAGATCGTAAAGTGGACATCAACACCGGTTACGGGATCGAGACAATCATCACAGATCGGATGGCAGAACAAGTCATCAATCGGGTTATGATTCCGCAGTTTAAAAGAGGTGATTATTATGCAGGTCTTGATCAAGGCGCTGATGCACTATTCCAAATGCTTCAGGGAGAATACCAAGGATCTAGACAGCGCAACGAGGGACCAGGAATTCGCAATTTTCTACCTATTATCATTATCTTTTTCGTCATTATTTTTATCCTAAGTCGTTCTCGCGGTGGCGGAAACGGCAGAAATGGCGGCAGACGTAGCGGAGCAGGAAGCTTACTCGATGTGATCATTTTAAGCAGTTTAGGTCGCGGCGGTATGGGCGGTGGTGGCTTTGGCGGAGGATCTTCAGGAGGTGGCTTTGGTGGCGGCGGTTTTGGAGGTGGCTTCGGAGGCGGCGGCTTTGGTGGCGGTGGTGCTTCGGGAGGTTGGTAGTTGAAACATTAAACAAAATATAAAACGCTTTAATTGAGATTTTCAATTAAAGCGTTTTATATTTTTCAACTTATCTAATTCTTAATCCCACCATCCATTCTCTCTAACTTCTCCCTTTTTACCCAGCGTATTGAATTTATAGCTGAAACTCAACATAAAGTATTGTTGGAGTACGGTACTCTGTACATCTTCAATATAAGATTGTGTGGCTGTACGTCTTGAGTTGGTATTTTGATTAAGTAAATCGTAAACTTTAAAAGTTGCCAGAGCTTTGTCATTTAAGAATGAATATGCTAAAGAAGTATTCCAGAACACCGCATCCCGTTGAAAACCTGTTCCCACGTTCGGATTGTAAGTATATCTTATATCATTTTCCCAAGTTAACCATTTTGGAAAATATGTTGTGGTACGCAGGCGGGCATTATGCTGAGTAAAATCTTGCCCGTCAAAGAAATCACGATTAAAGGTGGTTTCATTAAAGCTTATTCTATATTCCGGGCGTATTTCGAACCAATCGGTCCAAGTGAAGCGTAACCCTAAACTAGGGCCAAGAGATTTTGTAATACTCGCATATTGATCTGCATTAAAGAAGTTTACAAAGCGGTTGATGCTACCACTCATACCAACTTCAACTTTTAGAGTTCTTAGACTATCCAGCTTAAAATCCTTGTTATAGCCCAGATTTCCGTAACCGTTATATACGCCGTCAACATTTGTAAATGTTGTTGCTCTTACAAAGTTATCATCTACCGTAGTAAGATTTACAACTTGATCATTAGTAAATGTAAAACCAAAATAAGAATACAATCCGCTTCTGGTTTCCCAATCATAATTATTGATACCCATATTTAAACCGTGGCTATTCGTCGGGCTTAAGTTAGGATTACCCTGAATGGTGTTAATAGGGTCTGAAACATCTAAATACGGAGAAAGCTGCCTAATATCAGGTGCATTATTGCTTAATCTATAGGCAGACCATAAACTCAATTTTTGAGTAAAATTATAATTCAAACGTGCCATGGCTTCCAGCGCATCAAAATTATTCTCAAAATCAATATCGCGCACGCGGTTACCGGTGTCATCAGTCAGTAGATCCTCACCCGTTAATTTACGTGCAACGTAAGCGGCATTAACGCTTGCACGTAAATTTTTAGAGTTATAGGTCACTCCTAATTGCGGTTTATGGCTTCGGTTTGTACTTTCAAAATCTGTACTCTGTGGTGTGATAAGCTGATTGTAAGTCTGGGTAGTTTCGTCAAAATCATAAACGAGCTGGGTGTTCGTTCGGTTTTCATTCTTGAACTCATACTCAGTCTCTAAAAAGAGTTTTTTCGAGATAAGCGGAATGCGCCACTTTACATTTGTAGTGATTCCATCTGTATTATTGTCCCCATTGGTGCGCTGATTGCGTAGAATCTGACTGGCGTCAGTACCGTAAACATTGGTTTCTGAATTGGTGAAATCAGTACTTTCTGTCTCGTCTAACTGTAGATCGCCATTGATTCTTATAAATCCTCCCTTGTCTCCATAACGTTTAGTAGCAGTAAGACTGTTAGAAAAATTACGCGTGGTACGGTCATTAAAGTTGTCGTAGTCGCTGTCGTTCACCAAATCTCCGGCCTCATTTGTGGTTACTGAACTTCCCGAACTGCTGTTGGTTCCTACAGTGTAATTAAGTGAAGGACGATATTCTACCATAAAGGTCGAATCAATCTCGGCTTGAAACCTGAGATTAGCAGTATGATTATCTGTATTTGAATCAGTACGCGAATTGCTTACTGAAGTAAAACGGTTATCAGGCAAAATGTTCTCACGCACCCTATCAGTCTCATTAAAGGTATTGGCTCCCGAGTAAAAGTAATCTGCAGAGGTTTCTATTGCTTCACCAAAATCATTTGCAAAATTCATCCCGGCGTTACGCGAATTGACAATACCTTCTCCCATTCCGAAGCTTCTACCTCCTACATTAAAACCACCGTTACTACTCACAGAGATGTAGCTCGCATTACCAAACATTTTCTCGATCTCTCCAAAACTAAAGCCAGGCGAGTTGATGTTGTTACCACTTCCCAGCACACTTAAACGCAAATCATTATCAAAATAATTACCTATACCGGCAAACTCAAAGCGATCATCAGTACCGCCACCTGCTGCTACACGACCAAAAAGACCTTTATTCTTATCTTCATCTATAGTGATATTTATGGTTTTATTTTCACTATCGCCCTCCTCTCCAGCAAATTCTTCAGACTCCGTCTTGGTATCTACTACTTGAATTTTATTGATCAATTCTTTGGTAAGATTTCGGGTTGCGATCGTAGGATCATCGCTAAAAAAAGGCTTCCCGTTTACCAGAATATTACTTACCGGTTTTCCATTAATGCGTATTTGACCGTCTTCATCAACCTCTGCTCCAGGCAGTTCTTTTAATAGATCTTCAAGGGTGGCATCTGGTTTGGTTTTAAAGGACGCTGCATTAAATTCAAGTGTATCCTGTTTGATTACTACCGGCGCCGCTCTACCCTTAACCACAACATCCCCCAAAGATTCTACCTGAAACTCTAGCGGAATGTCTTCTAAATTTATTTCACGCGTTTTAGAAAAATCTATTTGTTGCTCATACGATTGATAGCCCACAAACGTCACAAATAAATTTGCCTTTTGCAGATTAGACTTTCCGCTAAGTTCAAATTCACCATTGCGATCTGAAATGGTATAACTGATTACAGTACTGTCCTGAAGCGTTTCTAAAACTACAGTCGCTGCCTCTAAAGGAACCTGTTGTTCCTTATCAACGAGTTTTCCGGTTATTTTAAAATCTTGAGAGAAAGTGCATAACGAAAACATACCCAGCACAAGGGCAACTAAATAGCGATTGATCATGATTGTTTTTTGATTGATACACGAATAAATAGAATTCTTAAATAACTAAAAAATTAGTTAGGTTGTTTAAGATAACTTTAACGTAAAACGTATTACTAACAATCATTTAAACCCGATTATCTTCTTCTAGGAGCCCCCCCCGGTCTTCCTGACTGTCCACCAAAATTGCTGAGTTTATACGTGAAACTCAACATTGCATATTGCGTGAGGATCAAACTATTAGTGTCTTGAATGTAGTCATCACCAATGATCCTGCGCGTATCAACAACTTGATCTAACACATCATAAACTTTAACTTTCAAAGTGGCTTTCTCGTCTAAAAACTGATAGCCTAAACTCGTGTTCCATAAGATGGAAGAGTTTTGAAATCCCGGAGAGACATTTCCGTTATAATTGTAGCTAATATCATTACCAAAAATGACATTTCTAGGCCAAAAAGTAGTTGCTTCAAAACCTACACGGTGATTGATAAAATCCTCGTTGCGGTCTTCATTAATTGAATATTTTGTGTCATTGTATGTAAGACTGTAACTAGGATTCACCTCAAAAACCTCCTGTATTGCATAGGTTAATCGAATCCCCGGAGACACGCTTATACGCTTTGAATTGAATAAGGTTCCGTTGGTAAATCCTACATTTTTATTGTAGTTCCCGGTTAGACTCATTCGGTATCTGAACTCGTGCTCTTCTTTTCTGGTACTTTTTGTATAAAAAACACGTGCTCCGGCAGACATTGCACCGTCAACATTCGCATAGGTAGTAGTCCGGCGTAAATCATCACCAATAGTACTTACAGCAACCACTTGGTTTTCGGTAAAACTTAGATCAAACGAACTAAAAATACCGCTTCCGCCACCGGCGCCAAAATTGAAACTTCTAAAACCACCTCCTATATTATGACTGTAAGCCGGGCGTAATGCCGGGTTACCCACGACAATATTCAACGGATTAGTCCTGTCTGCAACCGGCTGTAATTGTCGAATAGAAGGCGTGTTGGCATTAGTACGATAATCTATAGATATACTCTTACTGCGCTCTAACTCGTACCGCACGCGAGCGCTTAAATACAAATTGTTATAGGTATTATCAAAACTAGCAGGGTTGAGTAAATTTTCATTTTGAAGTATGGTGTTTAATAGCCCTACATTGGTATTGATGCGCCAAGCTTCGTGATCATAATTAAACCCAATATTCGGAGTATGGCGGTACGTGTTTACTTCAAAATTACTACTCAAAGTATCATTTAAAGCAGTATAAGCGCCTCCGGAATCAGCATCATATACATAGCGTGAATTAGTAGATTTTGACGACGAAAAATCATAAGCCAGATCCATAAAAAAATCGGTTGCTAATACCAGACGCTGCTCTACCTCAAGACCATATTGATATTCCTTTTCATCTTCATCTATAAACTGATCCTGAACCTCAGTGCGCGCATCATCGCCAAAGAACTCACTTTCTGAAAAGTAAAAATTGTCGTTCTCTTGATTGTTATAACTCTGCGAAACCTCCATTCTTAAAAAGGCCCCACGGCTCCCAAAACGTTTAATAAAGTCTACTTCGTTTCTAAAATCAACATTATATACATCATCTTGACTTGAAGTTTCTGTGTTATTCACCAAATCACGATTTCCGTCTGACGAACTCGCCGTAGTGTTGCGCACAGATTTTGTTTTGCTGGTAGTAAAACGTGGTGAATATGACAAGCGCGTGAGCGTATCAAACTCAACCTCAAAACGCGCATTAGCACGATGCCTGTCATTTATGGCATTGCTGGTATTTTCAGAGCTTGAATAATAAGTAGTGTCCGGTAAAATATTCTCTCGCTCGGTTCTGGAGCGTGTGTCTGTGTTCGATCGATCAAAGAAATAATCCCCGTTCAATTCGTATTTATCAGACCATTCATTGCTGTAATTTGCGCCGGCAGTCTCAGACTTTGTGATGCCGTTACTGTTATTTCCGGCGGCAACGGCACGAGCCCCACTACGCCCCATCATCCCATAAACATCATCAAAATCAAATCCTGAACTGTTGATGTTATTAGATCCCGCCAGAACCGTCGTGCGCATATTGTCTTTAAAAATATTACCTATCGCACTCATTTCGTAACGTTCATCTGTACCTCCGCCAATAGTTCCCCGTGCAAAATAACCTTTATTCTTATCCTTTTTTATCGTGATATTGATGGTTTTATTTTCAGAATCTCCTGCTTCTCCGGTAAACTCCTGGGCTTTGGTTTTGGTATCGACCACTTGAAGTTTTTCAATGATTTCTTTCGGAAGGTTTTTAGTCGCGATCTTAGGATCATCGCCAAAAAACTCTTTCCCATTGACCAAAATTCTAGACACCGGTTTTCCATTAATGGTTATTGCTCCGTCTGAATCTACTTCGGCTCCCGGAAGCTTTTTCAACAACTCTTCTAAATTGGCATCGGGACGAGTTTCAAACGAATTCGCATTAAATTCTAGCGTATCTTTTTTTAACGTCACCGGTGCGCGGTCTGCCACCACTATCACCTCATCTAGTAGATTATCTTGAACTTCGAGTTTTAATTCTCCTAACTCGACCGTTGGAGTAATTGTGATTACTTTGCTTAGCGGTTTGAATCCTGCGTAAGAAACAAACAGATTTAGTTTTTCTTGGTCGGTTCTTCCTTCCATCTCAAAAAAGCCTTCCCGATCAGAAATGCCATAAGTTACTAAAGTACTGTCGCTTATTTTTTCAACATAAACCGTAGCAGATTCCAGCGGTACACCGGTATTATCTTTAATAGTTCCGTTAAGTTGAAAATCTTGTGCGTTACTTTGCTGAAGGGCGATCAGTGCAAGGACTACGAGTAAAATCTGCTTCATAAAATAAATATATGTACTTTGTACGTTTATTGTATGACTGCAGAAAATGCAAAAGGTTTAAAAGAAAAACCCACATTTTTTAAAAAATGTGGGTTTTTATAATCAATTCTGAAAAAACGTATTACTTCTTTCTGAAATATACTGCGATCGGCACTCCTTCAAAATCAAAGGCCTCGCGCAATTTATTTTCTATAAAACGCTTATAAGGATCTTTCACATACTGCGGCAGATTACAGAAAAACGCAAACTGTGGGTGCGGCGTAGGCAACTGCATACAGTATTTGATCTTGATGTATTTCCCTTTAGTCGCAGGTGGCGGAGTCGCTTCAATAAGCGGCAACATATAATCGTTAAGTTCGCTGGTTTTAATACGCTTGCTTCTGCTCTCATATACTTTTACAGCGGTCTCAATAGCCTTATAAACACGTTGTTTCGTAAGTGCCGAAATAAACACAATTGGTACATCTGTAAAAGGTTCTATCTGTGTGCGAATGTATTTCTCAAACTCTCGCATGGTTTTGTTTTCCTTTTCAACCAAATCCCATTTGTTGATAAGAATCACAATCCCTTTTCTGTTGCGTTCTGCTAACCAAAAAATATTTTGAACCTGCCCGTCAAAACCACGTGTAGCATCTACCACAAGCAAGCACACATCGCAATGCTCAATCGCGCGCACAGATCGCATTACAGAATAAAACTCAAGATCTTCTTTAACTTTAGATTTACGGCGAATTCCTGCCGTATCTACAAGATTAAATTCAAACCCAAAACGGTTGTATTTGGTATCGATCGCATCACGCGTGGTTCCGGCAATGTCGGTCACGATATATCGGTCTTCACCTATCAAAGCATTAATGAATGAAGATTTCCCGGCATTAGGTCTTCCCACCACAGCAAATCGGGGTAAGATAGATTCTTCTTCCTCTACTTTCTCCGGAAGTACTTCAACCAAAGCATCTAATAATTCTCCGGTACCGCTACCACTTATACTCGCAATGGTATAATACTCACCAAGACCTAAACTGTAAAATTCTACAGCATCGTCTGCGCGCATCGCGTTGTCTACTTTATTCACAGCAAGAAAAACCGGCTTAGATTGGCGACGTAATAAAGAGGCTACATCCTCATCCATCCCGGTAACACCGGCTTCTACATCAACCATAAAAATAATGGCATCTGCCTCGTCGATCGCAAGCTCTACTTGCCTATCTATTTGTTCTTCAAAAATGTCATCACTTCCTCGTACATAACCTCCGGTATCAATTACCGAAAATTCCTTCCCATTCCAGTCAGTCTTCCCATAGTGACGGTCACGAGTAACACCGCTCACAGAATCAACAATAGCTTCTCTACGTTGAATCAAACGGTTAAAAAAAGTGGATTTACCCACGTTAGGTCTCCCTACAATAGCTACAATACTCATAAGACTTACTTTATGCTTTTACTCGAACATCGAGATTTTGAAAACGCTAGGCTTTCTATTTAACCACCTGTGCGGCTTTTCCGTAAGGTAGTTTTTGCGGTGCAAAATTACGATAATAAACGGCACATATTTTAATTCACCGTATTTTAGGTAATTCGCAATAAATCAGATCAATAGTTCTACCTCAACGCTTTAAAACCCAAATTCTACCTAAAATCTGTTAAGGTTCTTGTTAATATTAGATTGCTCAAATCTACTTGCCGTTATCTTGCGTATGTATATCAAAATAACCCAGTTTATGTATTTACTTATGAAACGTATTTGCCTGCTTCTTATAATTGCACTTAGCCTTCACAGCTGCAACTTGCTTTCTGCTGCCGGAATCACTAGCGGCGGTCAGCCCACTAAAGAAGCGCCGGATAAACTCACCTCGACCACTGCCAATTCAGCTGAAAATGTTGACCACAGTGCTTGGGATGCCTTGCTGAAAAAGCACGTAGATGCAGATGGTATGGTAGACTACAAAGGTTTTAATAAAGATCGTGGTGCGCTAAATAAGTATTTAACTCAACTTTCTTCGTATTCACCTAATAGCGATTGGTCTGTGCAAGAATTGCTTGCGTATTACATCAACCTTTACAACGCATATACGGTAGATTTAATCTTAAATAATTATCCGGTAGAGAGTATTAAGGATATTGATGGTGCCTGGACTAGAAGTGTTGTTCCTGTAGGAAATAAAAAGCTTGCGCTTGGTGGGATCGAAAATGGTGTTTTGCGTAAAATGAACGAACCTCGTATTCATTTTGCGATCAATTGTGCGTCGATGTCATGCCCTAAATTACTGGATGAAGCGTATACCGCCGGTAAGATCAACGAGCAACTAGATCGTGCGACTAAAGAGTTTATCAATTCTGACAAAAATGAAATTAGAAAGAATAGCGTAAAGCTTTCCTCTGTTTTTGATTGGTATAAAAAAGATTTTATCACTACTGAAACACCCACGATCATTGATTATGTGAATCAATTCAGCACTACCAAAATCAATGCGGAAGCAAACGTTTCTTATAAAAATTACGATTGGAGTTTAAACGAACAATAATTTTAATTTTTACTGTAATTCGCTGAATTCCTTTAGATTTGAAAATCCCCTAGCATCTAAAGCGCACCAGAACACTTCTTAATGATAAGTATCGTTATCCCGGTTCTTAATGAATCTGAAAACTTACCCTGCCTCTTAGACCATCTTAAAGATCAGATTGGCCGCGTGCTCGCGGTTGAACTTATTATCGTAGATGGCGGAAGTAGTGATAATACGCTCGCGCTGGCTCAACAGTTTAAAGACACAAACCGGTTAGCGGTTAGCCTTATAACTTCTCAGCGAGGTCGTGCAAAACAAATGAATGCCGGCGCCCAAGCTGCAAAAGGAGAAATCCTCTATTTCTTGCATGCAGATTCATTTCCTCCAAAGCATTTTGATGTATTAATTGAAAAAGAAGTTGCAAAGGGTAATCCCGCAGGCTGCTTTAAAATGCGCTTTGACAGTAAACATTGGTGGTTGCGTTTGGCCAGTTGGTTAACTAAATTCAGTTGGAGAGCATGCAGAGGTGGTGATCAAAGTCAGTTTATCACGCGTGAACTTTTTGATGAAATTGGCGGTTTTGATGAAAGCTATATCATTTATGAAGACAATATCCTGATCAACGAACTCTACGCCCGAAACAGTTTTGTCGTGATCCAGCAGCCAATACAATCTTCAGCACGTATGTATGAAAAGTATGGCGTATGGTATGTACAATACCATTTTTGGGCGATCTACGTGAAAAAGTGGTTTGGTGCGTCCGCCGAAGAATTACTCGCTTATTACTGTAAACACCTAAAAAAACCGGTTGTTTAGATCATAGTTACATAAGTAAAACTCCATCCGATACAGCGTATGACACCTTTAGCAGCGCCAATAAAAAAAGGGCTTCACACAACATTTGCAAAACCCTTTTTTTAGATTATTCCTCAGAAATTATCCTCTGCTATTCACATAGAATGCGTGGATCACACCGGGCAACCAGCCCAAAAGCGTTAAGATCACATTGATGATAAAATCTTTACCTAAACCTTTGCTTAGCGCAACTCCCAATGGTGGAAGCAGAATAGAAAGTATAATGGTTAAAATGGACATAATAGGTTATTTTTTAGTTAGTACCGCTAAGCTAAAAACAACCTAAAAGTTAACCTCTTAAACTCTTACCAATTAGCAAGAGTTTGACATATTTAAGGTATTAGTTAACAGAATTTAAAAACCACTTTTTTAAAAGCATCTCAGCCTCCTTGCCTTGAGGTGTAAACCTATTATTTCCGGTAGCCGTAGCCCGCTCGTGATCGTGAAACCATTTCCACGCATAGCCACCGGCAAACCAAGGTTCGTCCCAAAACGTTTCAAATAAGGCTTGATACAAATTAACTTGCGCTTTCGTATTCATCGCGCCTTCGTGGCCGTCGCTAGCCCACGGTTCTTTCCCGGCGTAGTCTGCGCTTCGGTATCCAAATTCAGTAAAAAGCACAGGGATATTGTTTTGTTTTGAAAGAGATGCTATTACTTTTTTATGTGGAATCCAGCCTGCAATGGCCTCTTCTACCGTTGGGGTTTGCGCTTCAGCCACCGGAAAATACGCATCAACACCTATAAAATCGAGATCTGACCAAAACGATACGCGATCTACTTTATCCCAATTTTCGGCATACGTGATTTTCCCGGAATAGGTAGCTCTAACATTCTTGATCAGCTGCTGCCAAAACTCCGGACGTTGATCAACAAAATTGAACAATTCGGTGCCAATGCATAAAATCTCCGTTTGCGTTTCTTCGGCAAGTTGCGCGTACAATAAAATAAATTCTTCATAGCTGTTTTCAAAAAGCTTCCAATCGGCTTCAGAATTCATCTGCATATCTCCAGTAAATTCCCCGTGCCAGATCCAGATGTGCGGCTTCACCATTACATCAATTGCATTTTGATGCAGCAATTCAATATACTGTTTCACCCCTTCATAGCGCTCGCCATACCATTGCCGCTCTGAGTTGAACTGCAACTGCGGATGATTCTTATCCCGAATAAAACCAAAGGGCATAATTGCCGCAGCATTAGCTCCGATATTTAGAATGGGATCAATATTTTTTTGCTGAAGCGTGTCGCGCGAAGCCACAAAACTTACTCCATTGATTTTGTCTTTCACCACTGTAGTAGCCGAGCAGCTTAACAGGCAGATTGCCAGAATACAGAAGGTGATGAGAAAGGTTAGTTTTTTCATTGCTCTAAAAATACTGGAAAATTAAGATAGCTTCCCGGTTTTCTTTCGTCTAAAATTGCCGTTAAAATGTATTTAAGAGGAAGCTAAGTTCTTATCTTGTAAAAACAACCTTAACATTTATGGAGCACGTGGTCATTGTGGGTAATGGGATCGCCGGGGTAACCGCGGCGCGACATATTCGCAAAAATTCTGATAAAAAAATCACTATTATTTCTGCGGAAAGTGAGCATTTTTTTTCGCGCACGGCCTTGATGTATGTCTATATGGGCCATATGCGCTTTAAAGATCTCAAACCTTATGAAGATCTTTTTTGGTCAAAAAACCGAATCGACCTCAAACAAGCCTACGTCAAAAAAGTTGACACTGCAAACAAGACACTCCTACTTGCAGAAGGCGATACGATGACTTATGACACCTTGATTCTCGCTACCGGATCTGTTCCTGCAACTTATGGCTGGAAGGGTCTTGAGCTGCAAGGCGTTCAAGGTTTAGTCTCTAAACAAGATCTTGAATTACTCGAGAAAAATGCCCCTAACAACGAAGTCTGCCCAAAGGCGGTGATTGTAGGCGGCGGACTCATAGGCGTTGAACTCGCCGAAATGCTGCATTCGCGTAAAATAGAAGTTACGATGCTGGTACGAGAAAAGGGATTTTGGTCTAGCGTTTTGCCTGAAGCTGATGCGCAAATGATTTCTGAGCACATAAAAAGTCATCACATTAATTTGCTTCACGAGGAAGAATTAGATGAAATTCTTGGCGATGCGCAGGGTAACGTACGAGCCATACGCACAAAGAGCGGCAAAGAAATCAGCTGCAATTTGGTAGGAATAACCACGGGTGTTAAACCTAAAATTGATTTTTTAGAAGAGAGTGGCATCGGCACAGATAAAGGCATCCTGGTCAATCGACTGCTTCAAACCAATCAAGCCCACGTTTATGCCATTGGCGATTGTGCTCAGCAGCACGAAGCCATAGGTTTACGCAAACCGGTTGAGGCGGTTTGGTACACCGGCAGAATGATGGGAGAAACGGTGGCACAAACCATCTGCGGGACGCCTTTTGAATACAATCCCGGAAATTGGTTTAACAGCGCAAAATTCTTTGATATTGAATATCAAACCTATGGTTGGGTTTTTAGCGATAAAAACAAAAAAGCCTACGAGGCGCATTTTCATTGGAAGCATCCTGACAACACCAAATGCATCACTATTGCCTATCACAAGGAAACCCGTGCCTTTTTGGGCATCAACACTTTTGGTATTAGAATGCGACACGACGTTTTAGACCATTGGCTTAATACTCGAAAATCTGTTGACGAAGTAGTTCACAATTTAGCGCAAGCCAATTTTGATCCTGAGTTTTTTAAATCCTATTATTCAAACATTAACGCTGCATTTAGTGGCGCAAATAGTAAAGCATGAGTTCTGTACAACGCGATATGTCGCTCACCGGGCAACCACCGGCTGCATTAAACACAATTCAAAAATTGGCAACGGCATTGGGCGTAGGCGGTTTGTTACTACTTGTACTCGCCATTATTAATGTGCGGTTAATGAACCAAAGCCTATGGCTCACCACAGCGCTAACTTCAATTTTTGTTGGGATCGTTTTGTTTTCTTACGGAGCTTATGCAGATAAGCAAGCCGGAATTAAAAACGACGGCGTCTGGTTTAAATCAATTTCTAATCGCGGGTTTCTAGCTTGGGTTGCCGGTCTGGCATTGACCGGTTTTTACATTATACTCTACTTTAAAGCAGAACTTTTAGGTCTCAATACCGAAGGAGAAAACAGCGGACTCATCGCTTTATTTGATCCGCTGAGTAAAATTTTGAGCGGAAATCCCGCCAGCCAGTGGTTTGTGTACGGCACACTTTATACCATCGCCATACTTGGTTTTGGCATTAAGTTTTTATGGAAATACCGCCACAACCGCTATGAGCGCCTACGTACACTAAGCGTGATGTTTTTTCAAACCGCTTTTGCTTTTCTGATTCCGGAGTTTATGGCGCGACTGAATAGTAATGATTTCAATCTGCCGTATTACGATCTAAAGAACATCTGGCCGCTCAATTACTACAATTTTGAGCAATACCGCGTGGATGGCTTCATCTCCTCAGGAAGCATCGGTCTGGCGCTGTTGATTTTTGGGATCGCTTCGATCTTTGTGATAACTCCTATTTTGACATATAAATATGGAAAACGCTGGTATTGCAGTTGGGTGTGTGGTTGCGGCGGACTCGCAGAAACTGCAGGTGACCCTTTTAGGCATTTAAGTGATAAAAGCGAATTTGCCTGGAAGGTAGAACGCTGGGTGGTGCATAGTGTTTTGGTTTTTGTCGTGGTGATGACCACAGCCGTAGTTCCTACCTATCTGGGCTACGATTCTGAAAAATACTGGCTAACCAAAGATGTTTTTCTCATTGGAGTTGCTGTTTTTCTCACGGCGCTTTTCGGTTTGATCTGGCTTTTTAAAAAGGAAGAATTAAAACAAGATGCACGGTACGGTGCGATTGGTTATTTGGTTATCGTGCTCGCTTTAATAGGAATTCATTTTTCCAGCGGAAGCACACTTTTTTTAATTCCGGCAGAAACTCTGCGTACTTCTTACGGATTTTTAATTGGTAGTATTTTTAGTGGAGTGATCGGTACCGGCTTCTACCCTATTTTCGGAAATCGGGTGTGGTGTCGTTTTGGTTGCCCAATGGCGGCGATCCTGGGGCTTCAGCAGCGTTTATTTTCAAAATTCAGAATCACAACAAATGGCGGTCAATGCATTTCTTGCGGAAATTGCTCAAGCTATTGCGAAATGGGTATCGATGTACGCGCATACGCTCAGAAAGGTGAAAACATTGTTCGCGCCAGCTGTGTTGGTTGCGGAATCTGCTCTGCAGTTTGCCCGCGTGGGGTTTTAAAATTAGAAAATGCTTCTACCGAAAAACGCATCAACAGCCGCGAAGTGCTTCTAGGAAACGATGTTGATTTAATGGATTATCTAAATCAGAATTAGATTTATTACTGTATATTAAACTCCTAAAATCTTTTACATTATGATTCTCGGAATGGTAGGACCCTGGCAAGTACTTTTAATTTTAATTTTTGGCGTGTTTGGCTTGATCTTGCCTATCATTGCGTTGGTTGATATTGTGCGCCACGAGTTTTCCGGGAGCAACAAAATTATCTGGGTGCTTATTGTATTATTCTTCAATTTCCTGGGATCAATACTTTACTTTTTAGTTGGGCGTAAACAGCGTATAAATTAAAAATCGAAGCTAAGTTTTTCGATGTACTTCTGCTGAAAGGCTAAAAGTACCGTAGCAATCGCTTTTCATTTAAAACAAAAAAGGCGGAAGTCTCCACTTCCACCTTTAAACAAATCATATAACAAACAAACAATCTTTAGTTTTTGGTATTAAGGCTAATCAATACAACATGAGTTCTTTTTAAAGATCAATACTGTCAGTATAGTTTTTAACATCAATCACTTACATATACGTTAGGTTTGAGCGTTCGGTTTTCAACATCAATGTTAAAATGTTGAAGCTTACACAAATAACCTGTTTACAAAGAAGTGCTGCCGTAAGCTATTTTTGAAAAACCGACTACTGTCTAATACGATTAGAATTTTACAAAACCCCTGCGTTCATGACCTTGATTAAGGTAATTATTCCTGCTTTTAACGAAGAAGATTCGATAAGTCTGGTGATCAAAGACATCCCAAATCATGTCGACGAGATCATTGTAGTGAATAACAATTCTACCGATCAAACTGAAGCACGGGCGCAAGAAGCGGGAGCTGTTGTGCTCAGGGAAAACAGACCCGGCTATGGTTTGGCCTGCCTCAAAGGGATGCAATACATTGCTGCGCAAGAGCAAAAGCCCGATATCGTGGTCTTTCTGGATGGCGATTACAGCGATTACCCAGAGCAATTAGACGAACTCGCAACCCCTATTATTCACGAAGGTATTGACTTTGTGATTGGCGCTCGCGTAAAACGCTTTCGCGAAAGCGGGAGTATGACGTTTCCGCAGCGTTTTGGCAATTGGCTCGCAACAATGCTAATGCGCTGGATCTTTGATTCGAGATTTACAGATCTTGGTCCGTTTAGAGCGATCAAATATGATAAGTTGCTCGCTTTACATATGCAAGATCAAACCTACGGATGGACGGTAGAAATGCAGCTTAAAGCCTTAAAGCAAAAATTAAGTTATGTAGAAATACCCGTAAAATACCGAAACCGCATAGGAGTTTCTAAAGTTTCAGGAACCGTCAAAGGTGCTATATTTGCCGGTGTAAAAATTCTAGGCTGGATTTTTAAGTACAGTTTTAAGTAATGCAAACCGCGATTGTCATCATTTATACGTTGGCGCTAACAGTGATCTTTCTGTATAGCCTAGCACAACTGAATCTGCTTTTGAATTATTTAAAAGCGAAAAAAAAGAAAGATGACGCCCCGGTTTTTGACTTTTCTAATGCTGAAGAAATTCCGTTTGTAACCATTCAATTGCCACTTTATAATGAATTGTATGTGGTAGAACGGCTGCTTGACAATATTGCACAAATAGATTACCCGCTAGGCAAACTCGAGATTCAGGTTCTCGATGATTCTACCGATGAAAGTCTGCAGACCACGCAACGTAAAATTGAAGCTTTACAGGCGGCGGGAATCCCAATAGAACACATTACCCGCAACAACCGCCAAGGTTTTAAAGCCGGAGCATTAAAAGAAGGACTTGCGATCGCAAAAGGTGAATTTATCGCCATTTTTGATTCAGACTTTGTACCTAATTCTGATTGGTTGCAAAAGACTGTGCCTTATTTCAAAGATGAAAAAATAGGTGTGGTACAAACGCGCTGGGCGCATCTTAATCGGGATTATTCATTGCTTACCAAGATTCAGGCATTTGCGCTAGACTTTCACTTTGTGCTGGAACAAGTAGGTCGCAATTTTGGACATCATTTTATCAACTTTAATGGCACAGCAGGCATCTGGCGCAAGACGTGTATTCTTGATGCCGGAAACTGGCAGGGCGACACCCTAACCGAAGATCTTGATCTTAGCTATCGTGCGCAGCTAAAAAAATGGGATTTCAAGTATTTGGAAGATGTTGAAACCCCGGCAGAATTACCGGTTGCTATTAGCGCAGCCCGCTCGCAACAATTTAGATGGAATAAAGGCGCAGCAGAGAATTTTCAGAAGCTTTATGGGCGCTTGCTCAAAGATCCTTCGGTTAGTTTTAAGACTAAATTTCATAGTTTTTTTCATCTGCTTAACAGCAGTATGTTCCTTTTAGTACTACTGGTAGCTATTTTAAGCGTTCCTATTTTGTACATCAAAAACAATAATCCTGCCTACAGCTGGTATTTTAATGTGATCGCTGCTTTTGCAGTAAGTACGGTCATTTTCTTTGGCTGTTATTGGGTAACTTATAAGCGTATTCACGGCGGTGGAATCAAAAATTTCTTTAAGTATATCGGGATGTTTTTCACGTTCTTTTCGGTGGCGATGGGCTTTAGCGTTCACAACTCTCTTGCTGTTTTAGAGGGACATTTTGGTAAAAAATCAGAATTTATACGCACGCCAAAATTTAATGTCAGCAAATTAGGCGAACAATGGAGCGGTAATATTTATCTCAAAAAGAATCTTTCCTCAGGTATGCTATTAGAAAGTATACTGTTTCTCTATTTTGGTTTTGCCATCTACAGCGCTTTTAAGGTGAATGACTTCGGGTTGATCCTTTTTCATCTGATGCTTTTTGCGGGATTCGGATTTGTAGCCTTCAAGTCCATCTTTAGCCGAATCTAATTTGGGTTTGTAAGCAAAATAGATTCTGTATTTTTAGGCTCTCAACAACTTCTTAATGCTTGAAACCTTAAAAGCTTATAAAATTCAGATAGTAATGGCGGTAACGCTTTTAGGCTTCTATGCAGCCTTTGCTTACGATCTGGAGCGTTATGATTTTATACGGTTGATCAGTCTTTATGCCGGTGCGTTTTTCCTAAGCTTTAAGCTTATTCAGGCCTTTAAATTCAACGTTAAGATCTTGCTGATCCTTGGTATTGCTGCACGGCTGGTTTTTCTAATCGCATTGCCCAATCTTTCTCAAGATTATTTCAGGTTTTTATGGGATGGAAGGTTGCTTGCAGAAGGCCTCAACCCATATTTAAACACACCTGATAAGTGGGTTGCTTTAGGCGAAATACCCATTGCACAAGCTCAGGATTTATTAAACGGAATGGGCGCTCTCAGCCGGCAACACTACTCAAATTATCCACCGGTAAATCAATTCTTCTTTTGGCTTTCGGGAATTTTAAGTGGAAACTCAATTTTAGGTGGCATAATCGTTTTGCGTATCTGCTGTATTGCTGCAGATTTAGGTATTCTCTGGATAGGGAGAAAATTATTAAAAAAGCTGAAACTGCCCGAGCATCAGATCTTCTGGTATTTTTTAAATCCGTTTATCATCATCGAGCTCACCGGAAATTTACATTTTGAAGGGGTGATGTTATTTTTCTTACTAGCTTCTCTCTATCTTTTATTTAGAAGAAACTTGTTTTGGTCGGCATTTTTAATGGGGCTTTCCATTGCCGTCAAATTACTGCCCTTGCTGATGCTTCCGTTATTCTTTCAGTATTTGATCACGGCGCATTCAAAAACCGAAGAAAACTCAAAACCTTTTAAACTTTTAGCTGAAAAATCGCTGCAATCCCTATGGAAGTTACTTCGGTATTACTTTGTGGTAATTGGTGTTTTTATATTCAGTTTCACACCTTTTTTTACTGAAGAATTAGTGGCTCATTTTTCTCAAACCATCGGACTTTGGTTTCAAAAATTTGAGTTTAATGCCAGTGTGTATTATATCATACGATGGATTGGTTTTCAAGTGAAAGGATACAATATCATCGCCACTGCAGGAACATTGTTGCCAATTGTAGTCATCGCAGGATTAATGCTTCTTGCTTTATTCAGAAAAAGTGATCGTACGCAACATTTAATGAGCACCTTACTTTTAGGTACTTCGCTTTATTTTCTCTGTGCAACAACGGTTCATCCTTGGTATATCGCAACCCCTTTATTGCTTTCAATCTTTACAAGATTTCGCTTTGCGATTGTATGGAGTTTAGTCGTTTTCCTCAGCTATTCGGCATACAAAATAGATCGTGTAGAAGAAAACTTTTGGTTGGTCGCCGTAGAATATTTGGTAGTACTAGGATTTTTTATCTGGGAGTTATCCGGTAAGAAAAAAATGGTGATTCAGGTTTAATTTTTCCTTGTCACCAGATACAAACACCCTATTCTTCTGCTTTTATAATTACGGTCTGCTTTGGTCGTGATATTACCATCGTAGCAGTGCACACGCTGCAGTGTATAGTCTGCAAGTAGCTCTTCTACCTCTTGAGTACGCTCTTCTTCTACAATTAAATAGAATGAAGCCTGCTCAGGAAGTTGCAATCCATCACGTGTTTTTAAAACCGGAACTCGCTGCCCTAGATCCCAGATAAGTTCTGGGGAAGAATTTTCAAATAAATACAAAGGTGTTTCCTCATGCAATAGGTCTGCTACTTTAGGAGCGATCTGCTCGTAATCTTCGTTGGTATAACTCAATTCTACTAGCGGAAAGGCAAAACTCACGATCGCACAAGCAAAAACGACTACCGCAAAAAATGCACGCTCTATTCTTTTTTGCTGAAGACTTTTAACCAAAATTATTGCTATAAACAGACTGCTTGCCTGAAGCGACGCATACCAGAACCACAAGCTCCCTTCTAACTGATCTGCAAACAGAAAAAGCGCAGCAGGCGCAGCTAACACCGCGGCAATGGTGATGATACTAAAATAAAAATATACAGGAATCGTCTCGCGCTTATCACTCAAGGCTGGGAATCTCCGTACTAAATATTCAATATAAAAGCTGGTATTCAAAGCCAACGGAATAAGCACCGGCAGCAGATATCTTGATTTTTTTTCAGGGATGCAGGATAAAAGCACCACCGCGGCAAGCGTCCAGATCAGACTGAAGCGATAGGCTTTGAGATTAGCAACTCGAGTTTTTAAATACGGATACAGCAAACTCACAAATGCCGGAATGGTCCAAATTCCGCTTTGTGTAAAAAAGCTCCAATAGTAATAAAAAGGCCTGGTATTGCGATTTGCCCAGGCGGTCGCCTCTTTATCTGCAATCGCTGTCGCCGTATCACTATCCCCAAAGTAAATCGCTAGCGCCCACCATGAACTCAAGCCTAAAGCAGTCAAGATCATAAGAGTAAATGGCGCTATTCGGGTTTTGTAGGAGTGTAATTTAAATACCCAGATATAGGCGATCAAAAATGGGAGTAAAAGCGCAAAGTGACTTACCGGACCTTTGCTCATAAAGGAAAGCCCTATAAACAATCCGGCTAATGCCGCGTTGCGACATTTATCTTTCGTACTGCTAAAGAACTGAAAGAGATAGTAAATTCCGCCGAGCATAAATGCGTGTGCAAAAATATCCCAAGTACCATTTCTTCCGGAAAAGAGGATATAAAAAGAAGTGGCAAGAATCAAACTTGCATACAGACTTTGCTTTGCACTCAGCTGTAAACGCTTCCGCGAAAACAAAAAACTAAAAAGCACTAGAACCGTACTGATTATCGCCGAAGGCAAACGCAAGGCCCACAGCTTAGTAATTCCAAATAATGCTGCAGAAAGCGCCGCCAGCCACGTAGGCAACGGCGGTTTTTCATAACGCGCTTCACCATTCATCGTAGTCAGTACCCAGTTGTTATGCTCCAGCATTTCACGCGCGGTATTAAAATTGCGCGCTTCCATAATATTTGCATACAGCACATCTAGATGCGGAAAAAACAACAGCAAACAAGCTGCTACTAAAATATAGGGATAATGTTTTTCTGAAATTTTCATTCTTTATCAATACCTATTGAAAGCCGCATATTTCTAAAATATATGAAAACTCCCATAAGATGTCCTACGAATAAAACGGGATCTTTTCTGAGTATTGCATAAGTAAGAATGAGTAAACCGCCTATTAAACTCAGTAACCAAAACCCCAGTGGTAGGCTTGATTTTTTCTTTCGCTCAGAATAAATCCATTGATAGATAAAACGCAGTGTAAAAATCACTTGCGCAACACTTCCTAGAATCAAAAGCCAAAGTGGAACATCTTCATTTTTGAAAAGTTTTTCCACATCGTAATCGCCGTTATTATACCCGTAGATCACCAGTAAAACCGGAAAAATAAGTAAAAACCAGCGTAGTATTTTTGGAGTTTTCACCCATTGCCCCTGTAATTGCAAGTTGCGTATATACAAGAAATACGTGAGAGATTGCCCTAACATAATGGCAAAATCTTCTCTTAAATATCCATAAACAAAAAGTAAAAAAGATGCTCCTAAACTCAACCACCAGAAGGTTGAAGGCGTTAATACGCGTTTCTGCTTTTCACTTAGAAACCACTGGATCACCAAACGACCAGAAAACATCAATTGGGCTAAAAATCCAACGCTATATATCCAAAACGGACTATCCATTAGATTTCTTTGCTACATCATAATTGATATATTTTTTCTTCATCCATAGGTAGGCAAAGCAATCCATTAACGGACCTAAAAGACGGTTCCAAAGACCGAATTTTGCCGTACCCGCGATACGAGGAAAATGACGTATAGGAACTTGAATAGTTTTACCGTTTTGCAACATGATCATCGCCGGCAAAAAGCGGTGCAACCCTCTAAACATAGGAATACGCTTCGCATAGTCGGTTTTGATAATTTTCAGCGGGCAACCCGTGTCATCCATTCCATCGTGCGTAAAAGCACGACGGATGTTGTTAGCAATGGCGCTCGACATATTCTTAACGAAAGAGTCTTTACGATCTGCGCGATGACCGGTCACCAGATCATACTCGCCGATGTATTTTATCAAGATATTGAAATCTTCAGGAGTCGTCTGTAAATCACTATCAATATAGCCCACAAGCGGTGTGGTTGTATAATCAAAGCCGGCTTTAATCGCAGCGCTCAACCCGCAATTTTGTGCAAAGGAGATATACTGAAACCCTTCACTACGCGCACAGATCTCTTCAATGAGTTCTTGACTGCGGTCTTTAGAACCATCGTTTACAAACAGCACCTGAGTAGGTACGGCGGCAATTTCAAAATAATCTTGGAAAACTTTTTCGACGCGAAGCAAGTTATCTTGCTCATTGTAAACAGGAACGACTACTGTAAGACGGTATGACATACTAACAAATAAGGCTGCGAAAATAAGCATTTGTTCTAAAGGAAATTTGCAGAAGTCCCATTTTGTTGCTGCGAACTCCTGTTAATTGCGCTGAAATTGCTTGAGATTAGTAATTAAATTCATTACAATACCTTAATTTGCATAGTGTAGCATAGATTGCTTTTACGCATTAAACTACACAACTAAAACCTTTTACCAACCAATTAACCTCTGTCGTTTTCAGAGCTCTATGTACCTTATTCTCATGCATAAAATATGCCCTTCCGTATTTGCGTTCAGTCTTATGCTTTTTGTGTTCTTCTCGTGTAAACCTGAAAAAGAGCCGCGCGTTTTAAACCTTCCAAAAACCGATTTATCTCAGGCCGATTTAATTCCTAAACCGGCTTTGCTTAATGCCAGTTATAGCGCGTTTCCGCTAGATCAGTTTACCGCTATTCAGACAGCGCCAGACTCTTTAGGATTTGAGGAAGTTGGGATTTTTCTTTCAGAAAAAATAAAAGATCGCACCCAATTACAAATTTCAGTTAATACCGAATTTCCCGAGCAGGAAAGTGTGATCTACATTCAGCAATCAGATAGTTTATCAAAAATTAATAATGAGAGTTACGCGCTCAAAATCAACAAAGATTCTATTATTCTGAGTGCTGCGAGTGCATCGGCTGCGTTTAGAGGAGTGCAAACCTTGAGACAGTTAATGCCTATGAAGGCCAGTGATTCTATCATTAATTATCCGGTGTGGCCCATCGCTTCCGGAACTATTAATGACACCCCGTTTTTTGAATATCGCGGTGCAATGCTTGACGTTGCCAGACACTTTTTTACAGTAGAAGATGTGAAAAAATACATCGACCTTCTCGCTTATTACAAATACAATGTGTTGCATTTGCACTTAACCGATGATCAGGGCTGGCGTATCGAAATCAAATCTTGGCCAAAACTTACAGAAATTGGCGGTGCAACCGAAGTGGGCACAGAACCCGGCGGATTTTACACTCAAGAAGATTACAAAGCTATTGTGGCTTACGCTGCTAAAAATCATATGACCATAGTGCCTGAGGTAGATATGCCGGGCCATACCAACGCCGCTTCTGTAGCTTATCCTATTTTAAATGGAAATGGTAAAACGCCTGAAATCTACCGCGGAACTCACGTAGGTTTCAGCACCTTTGACACGCGAAAAGACACCGTTTATCAATTTATAGATGATGTTGTGCGAGAAATTTCAGCGATCACTCCCGGACCTTATTTTCACATTGGTGGTGATGAAAGTCACGTAACTCAAAAGGACGATTATATCTATTTTGTAAATAAGGTGGAGCAAATCGTTCAGAAATATGATAAGAAAATGATTGGCTGGGACGAAGTTGCTACTGCTGATATTGATACTTCTTCTGTGGTGCAATTCTGGCAAAGCAAAGAAAACGCAGAACTGACTGTCACCAAGAATTTAAAGGTGATTATGTCTCCTGCCAAAAAAGCTTATTTAGATATGAAATACGATTTAAAATCTGAATATGGACTGAATTGGGCCGGTTATGTTCCCGTTGACACAGCGTATGTCTGGAAACCGGAAGCCTATGAAAATATTCCTCGAGAAAATATTTTAGGTATCGAAGCGCCGCTTTGGTCTGAAACCATAAGTACGATTAGCGAACTTGAATACCTAGCGTTCCCAAGAGCCATTGGCTATGCTGAATTAAATTGGTCACTACCTGAACAAAGGGATTGGGAAAACTATAAAGTGCGCTTAGGCAATCAGGCTCCATTTTTAGAGTCTATGGACGTCAATTACTACCCTTCTCCTTTAATAGATTGGAAAACGCAAAACAAAGCGATCAAAAAAGAGTAAGACTTATAATAAAAAAGCCTCTTAAACTGAATTAGGAGGCTTTTTTATATCGTTAAATCTCAAAGATTACATATCCAATAAATAGGCAAAAACAAGCGGAGCAACAATGGTTGCATCACTCTCAATGATAAACTTAGGGGTATTGATATCTAGTTTACCCCAAGTAATTTTCTCGTTAGGTACCGCTCCTGAATACGAACCATAACTGGTTGTAGAATCAGAGATCTGGCAGAAATAGCTCCAGAAAGGCGTGTCTTCACGTTCCATATCCTGGTAAAGCATCGGCACTACACAAATAGGGAAATCTCCTGCGATACCACCGCCGATCTGGAAGAACCCGATTCCGTTTTCAGAATTGTTAGTATACCAATCTGCAAGGAAGGTCATATATTCAATCCCAGACTTCATCGTAGAGGCTTTCAGTTCGCCTTTCAAAACATAAGAAGCAAAGATGTTACCCATCGTACTGTCTTCCCATCCCGGGCAAATAATTGGTAAATTTTTCTCTGCTGCGGCGTACATCCAAGAGTCTTTTAAGTCGATCTCATAGTATTCTTCTAGAACACCGCTCAACAACATTTTATACATAAACTCGTGCGGAAGGTAACGCTCACCGGCGTCATCTGCTTCTTTCCAAATTTTATAGATATGCTGCTGTAATCTGCGGAACGCTTCCTCCTCAGGAATACACGTATCGGTCACACGGTTGAGACCGTTTTCAAGTAAATCCCACTCTTCTTGTGGCGTCAAATCACGATAGTTAGGCACGCGCTTATAATGCGAATGCGCTACCAAATTCATGATATCTTCTTCAAGGTTAGCTCCAGTACACGAAATGATCTGCACTTTATCCTGACGGATCATTTCCGCAAAGATCTTACCCAACTCTGCGGTACTCATTGCGCCTGCTAATGACACTAACATCTTAGCGCCATTGTTTAACTGCTCTTCGTATGCCTTTGCAGCATCAACTACAGAAGCAGCATTAAAATGTAAATAGTATTTTTCTATAAATTGAGAGATTGCTCCCTTAGTCTTCATCGTCATTTAAATCAAATTTATTAACGCCTCCTTTTGCAGGATTTGCCACGTAAGTATTATCATAATTGTCTTCTACATCCTCACCTTCAAATTTGAAGCTAAGCATCTTGTAGTACAGTTTTGCCGCTAAAAAGTCTGAAGATTTATCGTGCTCGTTAGGGCAAAGTTCCATAAGGTCAAACCCTACCACATTTTTTTCAGCAAAAACACGTTTCAGGAAATCCATAGTCTCATACCAGAACAATCCGCCCGGCTCAGGAGTTCCTGTAGAAGGCATTATTGAAGGGTCTAACCCATCAAGGTCAAAGGTGATAAATACATTATCTGTACAAAGATCAATCACGTTATCAACCCAATATTCATCCTGAACCATCTCGTGAGCGAAGAAGGTTTTATCTTCATCCATCACAGTTTTTTCAAGCGCATCCATACTGCGGATTCCTACCTGAATAAGATTTGTAGTCTGGCTCGCTTCGTACATTGCACATGCGTGGTTACACTTGCTTCCCATATACTCCTGACGCAAGTCGGCGTGGGCATCAATTTGTAAAACGGTAAGATCATCAAACAGCTCGTTAAACGCTCTAATCGCACCAATAGATACTGAGTGTTCACCTCCAAATAAGGTTACAAACTTATTACGTTTGATAAAATCTTTGGTCGTTTTATGCACCTCGGCCACCATAGCTTCAGGCGAACTTGCTTCGGTTATTGCAGGAGCGAGATAGATCCCTTGTTGATACACTTCAGTATCAGTCTCTATATCATACGTCTCCATATTCTCTGATGCGTCTAAAAACGCCTGCGGACCTTTATCAGCTCCTTTTCCCCAGGTACTTGTCCCATCATAGGGTACCGGGATTAGTACAATTTTTGAAGTTTCAAGTTTGGCAAACTCATCAGGAATGCCAGCATAATTTTTAGTTGTACTCATAACCTAAAATCTTAAGCAATTGTTCTGCTTTTTGTTGTTCATTAAATATACGGGTTGTTAAGTTACCATTTTCATCCCTATCTATAAGAATATGTTTAGGTTGCGGGATTAAACAGTGTTGAAGTCCCCCATAGCCTCCTATGGTTTCTTGATATGCACCGGTATTAAAAAAGCCGATGTATAACGGTTTATCTTTTTTATATCTAGGTAAATAAATCGCGTTGCTGTGCTGCTCACTATTGTAATAATCATCACTATCGCAAGTAAGACCGCCCAATAGTACACGCTCATACTCTTCATCCCAACGATTTACCGGAAGCATAATAAAACGCTTGCTTATCGCCCAAGTATCTGGCAATGTGGTGATGAATGATGAGTTGATCATATTCCATTTTTCACGATCGTTTTGTTGCTTTTGGTACAACACTTCATAGATTGCGCCCCCGCTTTCGCCAACGGTAAAACTTCCAAATTCAGTAAAAATATTAGGAACAGGAACATCTGCCTCATCGCAGGTGATTTTGATCTGATTGATGATCTCATCTACCATGTAGGCGTAATCATAATCAAAAGCCAGCGAGTTTTTAATAGGAAATCCCCCACCAATATTTAAGCTGTCAAGCGAAGGACATATTTTCTTTAAGCGAATATATACTTTAAGACATTTGTTCAACTCGTTCCAGTAATACGCATTATCGCGAATTCCGGTATTGATGAAGAAATGCAACATCTTTAAATCTACCTGATCGTTATTCTTGATTTGCTCTTCGTAAAACGGAACGATATTTTTATAGCCAATCCCTAATCTTGAAGTGTAAAACTCAAACTTAGGCTCTTCTTCCGAAGCAATACGGATTCCTATTTTGAAATCTCCTTTTATACCTTCGGTAAGCAGGTTGATCTCTTCGTAGTTATCAATAATAGGGATACAGTTTTTTTGACCACCATTGATCAAATCTGCAATATTGTTAATGTATTGATCGCGTTTAAAACCATTACAGATTACAAACGTATCTTCGGTGATTTTACCGTTCTCTTTCAGCTTATTAACAATATTGATATCAAAAGCTGATGAAGTCTCAATATGAATATCGTTTTTTAAAGCCTCGTCAAGCACGTGTTTAAAGTGCGAACTTTTTGTGCAATAGCAGTAATTGTACGAGCCTTTGTAATTGTGTTTTGCAATGGCATCAGCAAACCAGCCTTTCGCTCTGTTTATGTTCTCAGAAATTTTTGGCAGATAACTGAATTTTAATGGAGCTCCGTATTCCTTTACAAGCGCCATTAAATCTATATCGTGAAATTCGAGCTGATTGCCCTCAAGTTTGAATTCTTCTTGAGGAAAGTAGAAAGATTGATCTATAAGATCTATATACTTAGTATTCATCAAATAATTTAAAGCGTGAAATGTAAAAAAAGAAATTGAGATACGATACACTCAACTCTTAAGGTAATGTAAAAAATATAAAAAACACCACCTATTTCACACTAAAAAACACTCAAACAAACACTTAAAGCATCATCAAGTTATGCACTTCTTGCTCTTTTAAGTGACGATATTTACCGCGTGGCAAATCTTTTTTAGTCAACGTACCTAGAATTACACAATCTACGCGCACCACTTGATAGCCTAAATGCTCAAAAATAGAACGGATAATACTATTACCTACATTACGCATTTTAAGCCCCACCTCTTTTTTAGGCGCTCCGTCAACGTAACTCAGATCTTCAATCTCTAAACGCTTACCATCGACAGTAAGTCCTTTTTTAATTTTCTCAAGATCTTCGGCCTTTAGGTTTTTATCGAGCTCAATATGAAATAACCGCGGAAGTCCCGTTTTAGAATTGGTGAGTTTTTTCATCACCTTATCGTCATTAGTAAAAAGCAACAAGCCAGTTGCATTGCGCCCCAAACGCCCTACCGGCTGAATACGAGATTTTGTTGAGCTCGCCACAAGATCCATTACAGTCATTCCTTTAGAATTACTAGTCGTAACCGAAAAACCTTTGGGTTTATTAAGCAATACATACGCCTTAGCTTCCGGGTTTATGCGACGCCCATCAAAACGCACATCGTCATCAATATTGACTTTATAGCCCATCTCATTCACGATCTCGCCGTTAACCGAAACCTGCCCGGTACTTATATAAAGGTCTGCTTCTCGACGCGAACAGATTCCGCTGTTTGCGATATATTTATTAAGACGTATACCACCTTTTCCGGTACTTGCAGTGGCAGTTCGACTACTACCGGTGGTATTCTTTTTAATAGGTGCATTACCTCGCGCATGACTTTTAGCACGATTGTTATTTGCCCCACGACCAGACGCTTTCCCGCCCTTCTTACTCTCTTGATGTCTGCTCATACTTCTAAAATTTGGCGCAAAGATACATATTTAAAAATCGAAACAAATAAATTACTAATGCACGTGATTCTTAATGAACAGCTCCTATTTTAAATGTGCTTTTTGATCTAAAAAATCAAAATCAACCCACCAGTATTCCGGCTTAAATTTAAGTTGGCATAACCTTAAGTTTACAAATCCTGATTTCGAATTATTCAGCTGAATACCTAATCGTATGCTTCGCTCAGAACTTTGTACCAAAACTTAGTTAAACAGCTTTAAACTCATAGAAAACTTCGGTTTTATTTGCATAAAATGGAAATGTTTAGAAATAGTTTCCTACGCTGAAATTTACACAAAATGAAAGGTTTAGCCCTAGTTTGATAACACATCAAATGCTCTGCTACGCAATCTTAACAGCTACATTTGACACATCAATCAGTAAAAAAAAACAATGAAAAAATTACAAATTCTAGTCGTAGCTTTAGTATTATCTACATCAAGCTTATTGGCTCACACAGACCCAAAACCAGAAACCGCAAGTATGCAATTGCGTACACAAATCATCGAGCTTTTAGGAACTCCGGATCTTGAGTTGCAGCAGGATGTTTTAGAAAATGAAATTGAGTTTATGGTAACTGCGCAAGGCAGCATCGTGGTTCTCAATGTAACCACCGAAAATCCTGCAATTGAGAATTACATCAAAAACAGACTCAATTATAAAGAAGCAAAAGTAGCTGTTGGTAAAAACAAGTTTTTCAACCTAAGCTATAAGATCGTTAAGGAAATTTAATCGGTCTCGTTTATTTTATTAGCCAGAAGGTCATCAATGCGATGACCTTTTTTTATACAATTCGATTAAGTACTATATCAGGATCAATAAGTAGAATGCTAAAAACGCCAAGTACTAAAATGAATTTTAAAATATTATGCAGCAATAGATAATGAAGCTTAGCATCTGACCACCACAGCAGGTATAAAAACACTATAAGCAGCAAGGTGCTGACATAAAAGTAGTAGCGCATTAAGCCTATATCAAATTTATTGATCAGTAAAAAAGCAGGGATCACGATCACTCCAATAAGTAAGGAGATCAATGCTTTTGTAGATTTTTCTCCGTAAACCACCGGGAAAGTATGGTAATTAAGCGCAATGTCTCCTTTAATATTTTCCAGGTCTTTTATGAGTTCGCGCATCAAAATGATGAGACCCAAAAAAACGGCGTGAACAAAAATCACTTTTTCAAAATTGCGATAGTAGATAAAGACTGCAAAAAAGGGTGTGAGCGCCAAAGAAGCGGAAACAAGGTTTCCTAAGAATAAGACTTTTTTGAGTTTATGAGAGTAGATCCAAATACCGAATATATAGGCCGAAAAAAACAGCACAGCAAAAAACGAGACATAGCTGGCGACGATGATCGCAATAAAATTGAGTACAAAATAAAGCGAGAGCATCTTTTTCTGACTCACCAAATGATCCAACTTGGTTTTATTAGGCCTATTAATCCAGTCTTTTTCACTGTCATAAAAGCTATTGATAATATAACCGCCGGCGATCACTACTGATGTAGAAACCACAATAAGAAAGAGATTAACATCAAACAGTACTTCTCTAAGCGGCAAATTTGGAGAAAGAATATAGATCGAAGCCAGGTATTGTGCTATAACTATAATGAGAATGTTGTACCCGCGCACCACCGAAAACAAACTCAGAAATTTTAAAAGCAACAGTTTGTTTCTACGGCTTATGCGTGACATAAACAGATATTTAATACCAAGAAATTCTTAGAAATTATAAACCACCTCAACCTTATGGCCGGCGAGTGCTTTACGGGCTTTATCAATATCCTGTGTGAAGCCAAGAATATAACCGCCACCACCAGAACCGCAAAGTTTCAGGTAATAATCGTTAGTCTCGATACCTTGTTTCCAGAGATCGTGAAAACTTGCAGGAATCATAGGTTTAAAGTTGCGCAGTACAGTTTTAGACAATTGTTTTACATTCCCAAAAAGTGACTTGACATCCCCTTTTAAAAAGTCGTCAATACAGGCATCAGTATGCTTTACAAATTGTGTCTTCAACATTTTACGGAAACCTTCTTTCTTCATGCTTTCCATAAAAATATTGATCATTGGGGCAGTTTCGCCAACAATCCCGCTGTCTAATAAAAACACAGCGCCCTTTCCATCAGGAGTTTGAGAAGGAATTCCGGCAGGCTCGATATCGTCTTTACTATTAATAAGAATAGGAAGGCTCAAGTAGCTGTTAAGCGGATCAAGACCTGAAGATTTTCCGTGGAAAAATGATTCCATTTGGCCAAAAATATGCTTCAGCTTCAACAGTTTTTCACGCGTTAAATTCTCGAGAATCGTGATTTTATCAAAAGCATATTTATCATAAATCGAAGCAACCAGCGCACCACTACTTCCTACACCATATCCTTGCGGAATTGTGCTGTCAAAGTACATTCCTTTGGCAACATCTTCTTGAAGCGCTTCGATATCAAATTGAACTAAATCAGGCTGATCTTCTTGCAATTCTTTTAAATAAACCGCAAATCTGCCTAAGCTTTCATTAGACTTGACCGCGACTTCATCAGGATGCTCATCAACCTTTAAAGCACCTTTATAAAAATTATAAGGTATTGATAAGCCTTTAGAATCTTTGATGATTCCGTACTCACCAAAAAGTAAAATTTTAGAATAAAATAAAGGTCCTTTCATAAAGCGTACAGGTTTTTAAACCGAAGCAAATTTACAATTTAATTGCTCCATTTCCCACATTGTCAAAAATATACCGATTATCCTGACAATATTTACTTAAATCATTCTTAATAAATTCTTGTACAGCCTCTTTATCTTTTTCTGGATATAAAACGTGCACATTGGCCCCGGCATCAAGCGTAAAACATACAGGAACACCGGTTTCTCTTCGGTATTCCCAGATTTTATCAATGATATGCAAGGTGTTAGGTTTCATCAGTATAAAATACGGATTACTCGTTAGCATCATTGCGTGTAGCGTAAGTGCTTCGCTCTCTACTAAAGCCACAAAACCATCTAAATCACCTTCCTGGAGAATAGGAATTATACGTGATAAATTTTCTACCGCCTGATCAAATCTGCTCGCGGCATAAGCGTGGTTATGCATTAAATTATGCCCCACGGTGCTGCTTACTGGCTTTTCGCCTTTATCTACTAAAAGAATCGTGTCTTGATAGTGATCAAAAACCGAATGGATCTGATAAGGATATTGCACACCATACACATCACTACTTCCATCTACATCTGCGTGCTCTCCCCAAACCATAATAGGCCCTTCTAATGACCGGCAACCACTACCCGAACCTAAACGTGCGATAAAAGAAGCCTTTTGCTTAAAATGTTTAAGCGTCATATCTGGCTGCATCTCACGCTCCATCTCCATCAAACACAAGGCTAATGCGCTTAATCCACTTGCAGAAGACGCGATCCCCGAACTGTGCGGAAAACTATTAGAAGTCTCAATGGTAAAGGCATAGTCTTTTATAAAAGGTAGATATGCTTCAATGCGCCCAAAAAACTGATGGATTTTAGGCTCAAAACCCGGTTTATGCTTTCCATCTAAAATCACTTTTAATTCATAAGCATCACCCGGCTCAGAACGTTTCTCATAACTTAAAGTAGTTGTGGTCTTGCAATTATTTAAAGTAAAACTTATTGAAGGGTTCTTAGGAATTTGAATGCCGTGCTTTCCCCAGTATTTAATTAGGGCAATATTGCTGGGAGATTCATAACTCACTGATTTTGTCGTCAATGCCTGAGTGTATGGTTCAGGATGAAATTTGGTAGTTGTCATACTGCAAATATAACCTCTCTAAAAAGTTTTGAAAGCCCGCTAGCTTTTTTTTGAGGTCTGAAACTCATAAAAATTTTCTAAATTAGACAGCAATGCCCTTAATATGAATACACAAAAAACCTTTCATATTCTGATCCCGATTACGGTATGCCTACTCGTAGGCTTCTTAAGTGCTATTGCCACGCAAAGCAGTGTGCTCACGTGGTATCCGCAATTAGCAAAACCTGTTTTTACACCACCGAATTGGCTTTTTGCCCCCGTGTGGACTGTACTTTATATTTTAATGGGAATCGCCGCAGGCCTGGTATGGAACAAAGGCTATTACCATAAATGGGTCAAAACAGCGCTCTATCATTTTGGATTTCAACTTATTTTAAATGCAGCCTGGTCTATTGTTTTCTTTGGAATGCATCTCGTTTTACCGGCACTCCTTATCATCATAAGCTTATTGATCCTGCTTCTTTTCACGTTTAAATGGTTTAAAGTAGTGAAACCCGAAGCAGCCTATCTCTTATTTCCCTATATAATTTGGGTAGCCTATGCTTCTGCACTCAATTTTGAGATCTGGCGCCTTAATTAAAGTGTTTGTGCTAAAGCTTGCGCGGCAATATACCCACCAGTCCAAGCATTTTGAAAGTTAAATCCGCCAGTTACCGCATCAATATCAAGAATTTCGCCAACCAGATACAGTCCGTTTATTTTTTTGGCTTGATACGTTTTGAAATCAATTTCTTTCAGGTCAATTCCACCTGCGGTTACAAATTCCTCTTTAAAGGTGCTTTTACCACGAACTTCAAATTGGGCTTCTCGTAATTGAAGTTCCAAATTTTGAAGCATTACTTTAGAAAGATCTGCCCATTTTAAAGCTTCGGAAATAGTTGAAGCTAGAACCAGTTGCTGCCATAGGCGTTTCGGTATATTAAAAGGACTACGTTTAAAGACTTGCTGTTTGGCTAGGTCAAATTTTAGAGATCTGAGATGCGCTCCAAAAGTCGCTCGGTCGTACTCCGGAAGCCAATCTACTCTTATAGAAAATTGATAGTCACAAGCGTGCAATTCTCGCGCCGCCCAAGCCGAGAGTTTTAAAATCCCTGGTCCGCTCATACCCCAATGCGTTATCAGCACAGGGCCGTCAACACCTTCTTGATCTATCGCATATTGCCCTGTTATAAGCTGTTGGTTATTTGTATCAAAAAGGCGCACATTTGCCGGGGTAGCTAAGCCTGCAAGGTCTGTAATACGCTCGTCATCTATATTAAAGGTAAATAAAGACGGAACCGCTGGAATTACCGCCAATCCATTACTCGCCAGTTGCCTAATCATTTTTGCGTTACTCCCAGTCGCAACCACCACAGAAGCACTGCTGAAGGTGTGCGTTTTAGTTTCAACTTGAAAGGTGTCATCTAGTTTATTAATACCTACTACCGGCATTTTAGTGCTCACCTCAACACCTAGTTTTTCAGCTTGATCAAGAAAACAATCTATAATGGTTTGCGAATTATCTGACTCCGGAAAGATTCTTCCATCCTCTTCTATTTTAAGCGCGACACCCAGCTCATCAAACCAAGCCATGGTATCCCCGCTCATAAAGCTGTGAAACGGACCTAACAATTCTTTGTTCCCTCTAGGATAATGGCCTGTCAGTGGTTTAGGCTCAAAAATAGCGTGCGTTACATTGCAACGACCACCTCCGGAAACACGCACCTTTTCTAACACTTGAGCCCCACGTTCTAAAATAAGAATATTGAGATCTTGCCGCTGGCGTGCCAGATTGATCGCAGTAAAAAAACCTGCTGCTCCACCACCTATAATAATACAGTCATATATCACAGAGCAAATATAGAGGGAATTCTAAAATTTGAGATTTGACATTAAAAATCAATTTCGCTACTTAATCGATTTAGATAAGGACATTAAACGTCAAATTAACCTTTAATTAACAAAATGCAAGAATTGACGTTTTGCCGAAAAAAGTAGGTGTTTTTTGCAGGTAAAAACGACGATTTTCACCCAATTTAGCACTACTTTTTCAAAAAATATTCATCAATTAAACAAGCGTGTAATTGATGCACTCTTTCTTGCGTAATTTTACTAGCTATGAATATTTCACAATAAAAACAGTAATTCTTAGCAAATTATTAGTTATTTGATAAAATATTGCGAATAAGCGTACAAAATACAGTTTTCAAAACTATATCGATTTCGTTACTTAAACGTTGTAGTTGCCCTTGTTTATTCAATTATTTATATAAATTTGGATACCAAGAAACATTATTGGAAAACCAAATAATTCAATTAAAATTCAAAACTTATGAAGCAAGTAATACTTAGAAGTATGTTGTTTTTCGCTTCGCTTTTACTGGCAGGTATGGCGCAAGCACAAACAGTATCCGGAACAGTATCTGAACCTAATGGTCCGCTTCCGGGCGCAAACGTTCTCGTAAAAGGAACTACTAATGGTACAACTACTGATTTTGATGGAAATTACACCTTAAACGATGTAGCTACCGGAAGTGTCCTGGTTTTTAGCTACGTAGGCTTTGCTCCTCAAGAAGTTGCTGTAAACGGTAGATCTACTGTTAACGTGACACTTCAAGAGGATGCTGCAGCTTTAGATGAAGTAGTTCTTATTGGTTATGGGTCAACTACAGTTAAAGATGCGACGGGAACCGTTGCTTCGGTAACTTCAGAAGATTTCAACCAAGGGGTAATTGCTTCCCCAGAACAATTAATTCAAGGTAAAACTGCCGGGGTACAAATATCACAATCTTCTGGTGAGCCGGGAGCAGGTATCAATGTGCGTATTAGGGGTTCAAACTCTATTCGTTCTGGTAACAACCCGCTTATCGTTGTTGACGGTGTGCCATTAACAACTTCTGGCGCTCCTGCTGCAGGTGACTTAGGTGTAGGTGGTGGTTCTTCAAGAAACCCATTAAGTTTCTTAAACCCAACCGATATAGAAAGTATCTCTATTCTTAAAGATGCATCAGCAACTGCGATCTACGGTTCTCGTGGTGCTAATGGTGTAATCATCGTACAAACTAAGAGTGGCCGTGGTAGCTCTGGAGGTGTTTGGGAGGTAAGCAGTAACGTAAGCTTCTCTTCTCCGGCAAGAGAATATGATCTACTAACAGCAGATCAATACCTTAATGCCTTACCAGATTATGGTGGAGACCCTTCGTTATTAGACTTTGGTTTCGCTTCTGACTTTCAAGATTTTTATACCAGAAATGCGATCTCTACTCAAAATAACTTGAGTTATGCACACAGCTATACTTCTGGTAATGTGCGTGCGTCTTTTGGTTATTCAGACCAGCAGGGTGTTATCAGAAACACAGGTCAAGAGAGAATTACTGGTCGTTTAAATGCTACGCAGCGTTTATTTGATGATAAACTTACCTTAAGCTTACAGACCACTTTATCTCGTGTAAATGATCAAAACGCTCCTATTAGTGGTCAGGCTGGTTCAACAGGTGACTTAATTGGTTCATCAATAACAGCAAACCCTACTTGGCCAGTTGATGCTGACTTTTCTCCGGGAAGTAACTTATTAAACCCGGTTAACTTATTACGTTATTATCAAAGTGAGTCTAACACCAACCGTTTTTTAGCAAATCTTTCTGCGGAGTATAAAATTACCGATGCAATTAGCGCTAAAGTAACCGGAGGTTATGACAAAAGTGATGCAAAAACTATCGCGCTTTTCTCCCCTGAAGTAGCTGGTATCAACCGTGTTTCTGGTAACGGTCAAGGAACCTACGGAACTTTTGATCAGACTAACAAGCTTTTTGAAGCTACTTTAAGCTACAACAAGCAGTTTGAAAACTCAAAAATTGACGTAGTTGCTGGTTATTCTTATCAAGAATTCGCTCGCGAAGGAATTAACGCTGGTGGTATTGGCTTTGGTCCAGATATGGGCTTAGCTGCTAGCCAACTTGAAGATCAGTATGATTTGATTGCCAATACGATCTCTGGTTCGTTCCAAAACTTTGCTTACGACCAAGACAGAGATTATGTAAACCGAATTGATTTTGGAGCACCATTTGACTCTGCATTTGTTTCTGAGCCAATCGGTACAAGTTACTCTCAGCTTTTTACTGCGTATTTCGCAAATACCTTTGATAACACAGACGAATTACAATCGTATTTCGCTCGTGTAAACTATACGCTTGCTGATAAATACTTATTTACAGGAACATTCAGAGCTGATGGTTCTTCAACATTTGGACCTGAAAATCAATATGGTTATTTCCCTTCTGGTGCATTTGCTTGGCAAATTCACGAAGAAGACTTTATTGGAGACAATGTATCTACCCTTAAGTTAAGGTTAGGTGCAGGGGTTGTTGGTAACCAAGAAGGTTTAGGATACGCTAATTTCATCAGAAGAACACGTTTCTCTGATATCGGAATTACCGATAACTTGACGGTAACTAACTCAGGAACTCAGTTTGTAGGTAACAATAACGAAGCGCTTCAATGGGAGTCTACCTTAGACGTAAACATTGGTGTTGACTTTGGTTTCAACAACGATCGCTTTAATGGGTCTTTCAACCTGTACCGTAAAGAAACTACAGACTTACTATTATTAAGTACGCTTGCAGCTCCACAGGTTCCGGGTATCGAAACTATTTTCCAAAACTTAACTGATGGTAAAGTAGTGAACCAAGGGGTTGAACTTGCTCTTAATTACGATTTTGTACAAACAGAAGATTTCACATTCTCTTCTTCTTTTAACGTTGCTTATAACCATAATGAGGTGTTAGATACTGATCGTATCATTGATACAGGACCAATTAATGGTAATGGTTTAACTGGTGCTTTTGCGCAACGCTTACAAGCAGGGTATCCTTTATTCTCTTTCTATATGGCTGAATTCACAGGTTTTGATGAAAACGGAAATCCAACATATGTAGATGTCGATGGTAATGGTGAAGGAGATCCAGATGCAGATAAGAAATTTGTAGGAGAAGATGCTCAGCCAGATTGGACTGCCGGTCTTTCCTTAAACGCAACGTATAAGAACTTTGATTTTGCTGCATATTTTAATGGGCAGTTTGGATTCTCAGTTTATAACGCAACAGACAATGCATTCTTTAATGCAGGTGGTATCACAATCGCTAAAAACGTAACCACTGATGTATTAACTAGTGGTGAAGCTCCAGGTTCTTCAGTAGCAGTTTCTACACGTTTCTTAGAGAAAGGAGATTTTGTACGCTTACAAACTTTAAGCGTAGGATATAATGTACCTATGAGTGGTGAAGGATTATTTGACTCACTTCGTTTTTCAGTAACAGGTCAAAACGTATTCTTAATCACTGGTTACTCTGGGCTTGATCCTGAAGTTTCTACAAACACAGGTAGTCTTAATGCTTCTAACATTCCTACCGCAGGTATTGAATACGCAGCATTCCCAAGACCTCGTACATTCTCATTTGGTGTTAACGCAAGATTTTAAAAAAAATAACTATGAAATATTTAAAACAACATTTTAAAACTTCTAGGTTTTTAGTAGGAGTCCTATCCTTAGGATTGGCTATCTCTTGTACAGACCTAGAGATTGAAGAAACAGATTCAAGACAGTCACCAGACTTTCAAGGGGTAGGTGATGTAGATTTATTTATTGATGGTATCTACAACAGTTTAAATGGAATCATTGGTAACCAGGCAGATTTCTTTGCGCTTAGTGAAGTGACTACAGATGCTGCACTGGTTCCTACCAGAGGTTCTGACTGGGGTGATAACGGGATCTGGAGACAGTTGCACCAGCACGATTGGAGAACTGATCACCAGTATATCACAAACACATTCAACCAGTGGAACCAAACGCAGTTTGCTGCGTCTCAAGCTTTGTCTGACCTATCAAGCCCTAATGAAGAGCAACGCGCTCAAGCCTCTTTCTTAAGAGCATTAGGTGTATTCTTTGTTCTTGATAACTTTGGTCAAGTGCCTATTCGTGATCCTGAAGCGTCTTTATTAGACAATCCTGAAGTGATCACCGGGCAAGAAGCTGTTGATTATATCATTTCAGACTTGAATACCGCAATCGCCGGTTTACCTACTTTAGGACCTGGTTCTGGCGTGGGAACTGCAACCTCTGATCACGCTAGAGCTTCCAAAGCTGCCGCACGTTATTTATTAGCAAAAGTGCTTCTTAACAAGCATATTTATGTAGGTGGCGAGCCTGCTACTGCAGATATGCAACAAGTTATTGAGCTGGTAGACGCTATTGATGCTGATGGCTATGGAATTGAAGATGATTACTTTGATATTTTTAGAAATGAATTAGATGATGAAACGATCTGGTTTATCCCTACTTCTGTAGGTAACCGAATCTGGAATGGTCTACACTACAACAGTGCTCCTGAAATTGCAGGTGGTGGTTGGAATGGTTTTGCTACGCTAGCAGAATACTACGATATGTTTGAGGGAGATCCTAATGTAAACACACCAGGATCTGGTCAAGAAGAACGTCGTGGTTTTGTTCCTACCGAAGGTCTTGCTGCAGGTTCGTTTGAAGGTTCATCAGATTCTAATGATGATGGTTTTGCAGATGGATCAAACATTGGTTTTGGTTTCTTAGTAGGGCAGCAATACGATTATGATGGCACTCCATTAAATGATCGTGGTGGTAACCCACTTACTTTTAAGAGACAATTTACTGACGGTAATGGTAATGTTAGCCTTATCAATAACAGTGAAACAACTGGTATTCGTGTACAAAAGTACAACGCCCGTTACGGCGGATTTGTGGAGCACGAAATTTTCTTCCGCTATTCTGATGCGTATTTGATGAAAGCTGAGGCGATGTTTAGAGCTGGTCAAGACCCAACTGCAATGATGAATGTGCTACGTGGTCTTCGTGAGGCTACTCCGTTTACCTCGGTTACTGAGCAAGACATTCTAGATGAAAGAGGTCGCGAACTTTATGCTGAGTTCTGGAGACGTAATGATATGATTCGTTTTGGTCAATACACCAGAGGATGGGAATTAAAAGCAGATTCTCAAATAGGAAATGAAAACAGAAACTTGTTCCCAATTCCTGCTAGTCAGATAATTCTTAACCCTAATTTGACTCAAAATCCGGGGTACTAATTAGAAAACTTTAGTACTAGATTTATAAAAAGGAGGGTCAGCATTGGCCCTCCTTTTAAATTGAAAGATTTCTCAAACTTTACCTTCTAAATTGTTTCAACTTTAGAAAAAGACTCCTAGTTTTAAACACAAGCTACTTTTCCCTAAACTGTAAAAAAAATCAATGACAAGATTATACCCTTTCTTTTTGAGCGTATTACTTGCTATGAGTTTTTCTTGCAGTAAAGAGACCACAGAATCTAAATTCATTGAGGCTCAAAATACAGGCATTACCTTCAGCAACGAATTAACAAATACACCCCAACTCAACATTCTTAACTACTTGTACTTTTATAATGGTGCAGGTACAGCCGTTGCCGATTTTAATAATGATGGCCTGCTGGATATTTATTTCACCGGAAATCAAGTCGCAGATCAATTATACCTGAATCAAGGAGATTTAAAATTTATTGATATTACTGACAAAGCTGCCATATACACCGCTGCAGATTCTTGGAATACCGGCGTTACCACTGTAGATATTAATGCAGACGGACTCCTCGATATCTATGTATGTACGGTAAGTGGTCATCTTGATCTAACCGGAAGTAACAAACTTTATATCAACCAGGGAGTGCACGGCACGGTGCCAATGTTTATTGAGTCCGCTGCTGCTTACGGCTTAGATTATTCCGGACTCTCAACACAGGCTAGCTTTTTTGATTATGATAAAGATGGAGATCTAGATATGTATCTCCTTAATCACTCGGTGCATCCTAATGCCAGCTACGGCAGAGCAGCCATCCGCAAGATCCCTGACCCGCAAGGCGGTGATAAACTCTATCGTAATGATGGTAATAAGTTCACCGACGTAACCGAGCAAGCCGGGATCTTTAATAGTAAAATAGGCTATGGCCTAGGCGTTTCCATATCAGATTTAAATAACGATGGTTATCCAGATATTTATGTTGCCAACGATTTTTTTGAGAATGACTACGTCTACATCAATAATCAGGACGGCACATTTTCTGAAGCAAATACCACACAAAATCTACTGGGGCACACCTCGCATTTTTCGATGGGAAGTGATATTGCTGACCTCAACAATGATGGCAATACAGACATTTTAAGCTTAGATATGTTGCCTGAAAATCTAGAAGTTTTAAAAGCTTCGGGAAATGAATACGCCTACCCTATTTATCAAAACCAACTCAGAAACGGCTATGATTATCAGTTTATGCAAAACACCTTACAACTTAATCTAGGTAATGGCAGATTTGCAGAAACTGCGTTTCAAAGTGGTGTCGCCGCAACCGAATGGTCCTGGAGCCCTTTAATGGCTGATTTGGATAACGATGGTTATAAAGATATCTATATTGCTAACGGAATTCTAGGCGCTACTAATGATATGGATTTTGTGAATTTTATCTCCAACGAGAATATTCAAAAGCGTTTAGGCAAAAATATGTCTGAAACCGAAATGGAATTCATTAACAAACTTCCGGAAATCAAGGCAACCAATTATGCCTATAGAAATGACGGCAACGGCATATTTGAAGATGTTACCGCACAATGGACTTCTAATGAAAAAACGTTCAGCAATGGTGCTACTTATGGAGATCTGGACAATGACGGCGATCTTGATCTGGTGGTAAATAACGTCAACCAGCCGGCATCTATTTTAAAAAATACCACTATTGAGACCTCACAACGTTCAAATGGAATTACAGTTCATCTTATAGGTACTGAGCCCAATACTTTTGGGATTGGTGCCAAAATCACAGCGTTTACACCAAACCATACTCAGATTTTTGAGAACTATAACACACGTGGCTTTATGTCTGCGGTCGCTCCTTCTATTTTTGTAGGATTGGGCAACGCCACACAATTAGACTCTTTAAAAGTACTCTGGCCTTCCGGAAAATCTCAAGTAATCACAAATGTTAAGACCGAGCTGTTTTTGGATGAAAAAGACGCCTCGCAAACCGCTTTTAAAACTCAAGCTCCATCAGATCTTGTTTGGGTTCAAGACAGTACGGCAATAAATTTTCAGCATAAAGACGGGAATTCTATTGAATTTAGTCGAGATCCTTTAGTTCCCTACGCAAACACTAACACCGGTCCGGCAATTGAAACCGGAGATTTGAATAATGACGGTCTTGATGATATTTTAATTCTAGGTGCCAAAGCGCAACAAACGAGCATTTTCTTTCAGCAGGAGAATGGGAACTTTACTGAAGATTTTCTCCCTGAAAGTGAAGAAGACGCGATTAACGAAGATACCGCAGCGACACTTATTGATGTTAATAATGACGGTTTGCTCGATATTGTCATCGCCAGCGGCGGGAATGAATTCACCTCCGGAAGACAACTCACGCCTCGCCTCTACCTAAATTCGCTGGAAGGTTTTGCAAAAGTGAACAAAGCTTTTGAAGGCGTGACGCTTAATGCTTCGGCGATCACTGCTATAGATTTTGATAATGACAGCCATATTGATCTCGCTATAACCAGCGATTTGGTTCCTCAACAATTTGGCGCTACTCCGCAGCAATTCCTTTTAAAAAATGACGGTAAAGGAAATTTCACTGACGTTACCTCAAACTACGCTCCCGACTTTTCTTCCGCAGGAAATGTAAAAGATATGATCTGGGTCGATCTTGACCACAACGGTTTTAAAGATGCGATTGTCTGTGGCCACTGGATGCCTGTCAAGATCTTTATGAATTCGGGCGAAAAGCTAAGGCTTTTAAACTCGGATGACCTCAAAAACACAAACGGACTCTGGAATAGCATTCGTGCTGAAGATTTTGACGGCGATGGCGATATGGATTTGATTGCTGGCAACTGGGGTCTGAATACCCGGCTGACCGCTTCGGTTGAAAAACCCTTGAATCTGTATCGTTTCGACTTTGATAATAACGGAAAAATTGACCCGATCACTACCTATTTTTATAAGGGAACCGAAACAGTATTGGCGACCAAAGATGAGTTGGTTAAGCAACTTCCGTTCTTGAATAAAAAATTCTTGAGTTATCACGATTTTGCAAAAGCCGGCATCACCGATTTACTTTCTGAAGAAAAACTTGATAAAGCCGGAAAAAAGCAAGTATTTACGCTTGAGACCACGTATTTTGAAAACCAAGGAAATTTAGCGTTTAAAGCAACTGCGTTACCGCAAATGGCACAGATTTCGAGTGTAAAATCAATCATAACCGAAGATTTCAATTCCGACGGTTTACTAGATATCTTGCTTTTAGGAAACGATAGCGAGATCAGCACCCAGTTGGGCCGCCTTGATGCTTCGCACGGTGTGTTTTTATTAAATACAGGATCGGGTTTCAACTATACCGGCAACCACACTATTGATATTAGAGGCGCTGTACGCAGCAACTCAAAGTTGAAAATTAAAGACGACCTTTTTTACATCATAGGTCGTAATAATGATAAACCGCTTTTTATTAGAAAAGAGACTGCACATGATTAGTTTTAAGAAAATATACTTTATCGGTATTTGTTTAGCTTTCGCTGCTTGTGATCAGGATAAGCAAGAAAATGATGCTGCAATTGATCAAGAACCCACCTTGTTTACCACAATGTCTACCGAGGAAACGGGCATCGACTTTGTGAATGCCATTAAAAATCAGAGCGACTTCAACATTTTTAAATACCGAAACTTCTATAATGGTGGTGGTGTCGCTATTGGTGACATTAACAATGATGGCCTTGCAGATATCTACTTGACCGCTAATATGGAGCAAAACAAACTGTACCTCAATAAAGGAAATTTTCAGTTTGAAGACATTACCGAAAAAGCCGGTGTAGGCGGTAACAAGCCATGGTCTACGGGCGTGGTGATGGCTGATATAAATGCTGACGGCTTGCTAGATATTTATGTGAGCAATGCCGGAAACATGAAAGGCAACAATCACGACAATGATCTGTACATCAACAACGGCGATCTAACCTTTACCGAAAAAGCACAGGAATATAATCTGGCAAAATCAGGATTTTCTACACAAGCGAGTTTCTTTGATTATGATAAAGATGGCGATCTTGATGTGTACATCTTAAATAACAGCAACGTTCCCGTAAGCGGCTTGGGTTATGCTGAGCAGCGGGATACGCGTGCAGAAAATTGGGAAAATGTTCCTGATGTTTTTAAAGGTGTGGGCGATCTCCTTATGCGCAACGACGGCGGAACCTTTACAGACGTTAGTGAAGAAGCCGGCATTTATGGTAGTTTAATTGGTTTTGGCCTTGGTGTGATGATCACAGATATCAATAATGATCTATATCCGGATATCTATATTTCAAATGATTTCTACGAGCGCGATTATCTATACATCAATCAAAAAGACGGCACTTTTAAAGAAGAAATAAAAGAATGGACTTCCCACCTATCACTTTCTGCTATGGGTGTTGATATGGCAGACATTAACAACGATGGGCTGCAAGATATATTTATTACCGATATGCTTCCCGAGCCGGAAGAGCGTGTGAAATCGGTAATGGAGTTTGACAATTATAATGTGTACAAACTCAAGCAGAGTAAAGATTTTTATCAGCAGTTTATTCAGAATACACTTCAAGTAAATAATGGCAACGGTACTTTTTCTGAAACCGCCTATTACAGTGGCGTAGATGCAACCGATTGGAGTTGGGCCGGACTTCTAGTCGACCTTGATAATGATGGATATCGTGATATTTATGTCACTAACGGAATCAACCACGACTTAACTGATCTTGACTTTGTTGACTTTTTTGCTAACGAGATCATTCAAAATATGGCGATGACCGGTAAGCGTCAGGCAATAGATTCGATCATTGATAAAATGCCGAAAAAGCCGCTACCTAATGCGGTGTATCGCAATAAAAAAGATTTGACTTTTGAAGACGCAGGTAAAAAATGGGGACTCGATATGCCAAGTATGTCTAATGGTTCAGCATACGGAGATTTAGATAATGATGGGGATCTGGATCTGGTTGTGAACAACGTAAATATGCAAACCTTCATTTACCGCAATGAAGCTGCACAACAAAACCAAAATCATTATTTAAGCCTAACCTTTAAAGGCGGCGAGCAAAACCCATTTGCTGTTGGTGCTTCGGTGCGTTTGTATTTTGATGATCAAGAGATTTTTCAGGAATTGTATCCGGTGCGCGGGTTTCAATCTTCAGTAGATTATAAAATGACTATTGGTTTAGGCGCTACTCAAACTATTGATTCACTTCGCGTTTTATGGCCTAATGATAAAACACAGCTTTTAACACAAGTTGCTACCGATCAAACCTTAGCTTTAGCTCAAGCTGATGCTACGGAAACCTATATTCCGAAAAAGCGACAGCCACAAGCTCAATTGCTTACTGAGCTAAGCAACGAGAAGCTCAAAGCAAATACCGAAAACAATTATAACGACTTTGATTATGAAGGTTTAATCGCCAAAAAACTTTCACAGGAAGGTCCGGCGCTAGCTACAGGAGATGTTGATGGCGATGGCAATGAAGATGTTTATGTAGGAGCACCTAGCGGAAGCGCAGGAACGCTGTATTTACATCAAGGCAAAGGAAAATTGAATATCAAAAACCAGTCGGCTTTTACCGAAGATGCTTTTTATGAAGATACCGCTGCCGATCTTTTTGATGCAGACGATGATGGTGATCTGGATTTGATGGTTGCTTCCGGCGGAAATGAAGTAGGTAAAAAAGAACAGTTAAAACCTAGATTGTATTTAAACGACGGCAAAGGAAACTTTAGCAAAGCTCCCGAAGAACTTCCTTCAGCATTTCAAAATATGAGCGTTGTTGCGCCTTACGATTTTGATGGCGACGGCGATATGGATGTGTTTATAGGTTCGCGCAGCGTGGTTGGCGTTTATGGTATAGACCCTAAACAACTCTTCTTAGAAAATACCGGCAATGGTGTTTTTGTAGACGCAACAGAGCGTTTGGCTTACGACACCAAAGATGCAGGAATGGTAACTGACGCACTTTGGCTGGATATTGACGAAGATGGAAAAGCTGATTTGATCACGGTTTCAGAATGGGGTGCACCGCTTGTGTATAAAAATTCGGGAAGACGACTTTCGCTAAAAGAAACAAGTTTAAGCGATAAAACCGGCTGGTGGAATACTATCGCAGCGGTTGACATCGACAATGACGGCGATATGGATTTAGTATTGGGTAACGAAGGAGAAAATCTACACTATCTGCCTTCTGAGCAACGCCCGATGTCTATGTACATCAACGATTTTGACAACAACGGAACAATTGAGCAAATCACTACGATGCATAAAAATGGGAAGGATTACCCATTACATCAAAAGAAAGAGATCACCGCACAAATGAGTTCGCTTAAAAAGCAAAACCTCAAAGCTTCAGATTATGCAAACCGTTATATTGACGAGATTTTCACTGAAGAAAGTCTTCAGAATGCGATTAAAAAATCGGTGAAATATGCACAATCTATGATCGCGGTAAATGATGGCAAGGGTAATTTCAGTTTAAAGCCACTTCCCTATCAAACGCAATTATCGTGCGTTTGCGATATTGTCGCGACAGATATTAATAAAGATGGTTTAGCCGATTTGATTATGGCAGGAAATAACTTTGAGTTCAAACCGCAATATTCTCAACTCGACGCCAGCTTTGGAAATGTATTGCTTAACCAAGGTGACGCATCTTATGCTTGGCAGAATTATGACAAGAGCGGCTTTTTCGTAAAAGGAGAAGTCAAGCATCTAGCGACCTTCAAAGATAAAAATGGAACTACCTATTTAATCGCTTCGGTTAATGATCAAAAACCAAAAACCTTTGTGCTCAATGAATAAGTTTTTCTCACTGCTCATTTTAGGTTTATCGATCGTTTCTTGTAAAGACGAGCCGGAATTATTTTTAAACCCCAGCCCTGAAAAAACAGGAGTGACCTTCAAAAATACGCTCGAGGCTACAGAAGATATGAATATTCTGGACTACCTCTATTTTTATAATGGTGGCGGACTAGCAATTGGCGATATCAATAACGACGGCTTGCCTGATATTTATTTTTCAGGAAATCAGGTTAAAAATCAGCTATACCTCAACAAGGGAAATCTAAAATTTGAAGATATAACCGAAAAAGCCGGAGTCGCAGGAAATAGCGATTGGAACACAGGTGCCGTTATGGGTGACGTAAACGGTGATGGCTTTCTTGACATCTATGTGTGTGCGGTGGTTGGCCTCAATGGTTTAGATGGCTACAACGAACTTTTTATCAATAACGGCGATGGCACTTTTACCGAACGTGCTGCAGCATACGGCCTTGATCTGGACACTTATTCTTCTTCTGCGGCATTTTTAGATTATGACCTGGATGGAGATCTGGACATCTACATTCTCAATCATGCCGTACATACGCAGAGTTCGTTTGGAAAAGCTGACTTACGCTACGAACGCAATCAACAAACCGGGGATCGTCTGATGCGTAATGATAACGGTATGTTTACCGATGTGAGTGAAGAAGCAGGGATTTACGGTGGAATCAACGGCTACGGATTAGGAATTGCGGTAGCAGATTTTAACCTTGACGGATATCCAGATCTGTATATTGGTAATGATTTTCACGAAGATGATTACTACTACATCAACAACGGTGATGGCACTTTTACAGAAGATTTAAAAAATCATTTTGGCCACACCAGCCGTTTTTCAATGGGAAGCGACGTGGCCGATCTCAATCACGACGGTTGGCCTGATTTGATTTCGTTAGATATGCTTCCGCAGGATGAGAATGTTTTGAAAGCTTCTGAAGGTGATGATAATATTCAGACACAGCGTTTGCGTACAGATCGATATGGCTACCACTATCAGTTTACGAGAAATATGTTGTTTATCAATCGTGACGGAAAGGATTACCAAGAAACCGCGTTACTAAGCGGAGTCGCCGCTACAGACTGGAGTTGGAGCGCCTTGTTTGCCGATTTTAACCAAGATATGCAGCAGGATCTTTTTATCTCTAACGGAATCCCAAAACGCCCAAACGACCTAGATTACATCAAGTTTGTATCCAACGAGCAGATTCAAAGTAAGATCAATAACACTGGCTTGATCGACACTAAAGCGCTCGATCTGATGCCTTCTGGAGTAACGCATAATTATGTGTATGAAGGAAGCGCCGATTTACAGTTTAAAGATCAGTCGGGTAAATGGATCGCGAACGACACCATTGTTTCCGGAGCGACGGCCTACGCCGATCTTGATAATGACGGCGACTTGGATTTGGTCACTAATAACATCAATGCTTCGCCTACCTTTTACATCAATAGAACTGATGAGAAAGCCAATTATCTTAAGCTAAAATTGAAAACGCAAAGCTCAAACACCTATGCCATTGGCGCTAAAGTGTATGCGTATGCCAACGGCATTAAGCAGTTTAAAGAATTGTTTACCGTGCGTGGTTTTCAGGCTTCTTCAGAGCCTTTGATCCATTTTGGATTGGGTGATGCCAAAGTTGTTGACTCTGTGAGAATCATTTGGCCCGACAAGACAAGCCAAGTGCTTAAAGACATCAGCGCCAATCAAAGTCTCGTAGTAAATCAAGAAAATGCTCAGGCTTTTGATTACAACCTTTTAAAACCAAAACAGCAAAAGCTTTTCTCAAAAGTCACCGATTCTTTAATACTTGATTTCACACACATTGAAGATGCCTACTCTGACTTTGACCGTGAGAAATTAATCCCTTATCAACTAGGTGATCGCGGGCCGGCGGTGGCAGTTGGCGATCTTGATGGGGACGGGAAGGATGATGTGTTTTTTGGTGGATCGAAATACATTCCGTCGCAAGTTTTTATTCAGCAGGATTCAGCTTTTGTAAAAACAGAATTTACTATCATTAAAAAGGATTCGATCAATGAAGAAGTAACCGCTGTTATCGCTGATTTCAACCAAGACGGAAAAAACGATTTGATGACCGGTACTGCAGGTGGTGATTTTTTCAACAGAGCAAAACCCTTGATTGACGGACTTTATCTAAACAACGGCGCAGCTTTTTCTTCAGCCGCAATGCCAGAGCTTTTTGATAATACTTCGGTGCTTGCAACTTATGATTATGACGGCGATGGTGATCTTGATGTTTATGCCGGAACCCAAGCCATAACAGGAAGTTTTGGCAAAACACCGGTTTCCTATCTTTTAGAAAATGAGAACGGAAGTTTTCGCGTGGCGCAAGAATTTAAAGATCTCGGAATGGTAACCGCTGTGGTTTGGAGCGATTTTAACAAGGACGGAAAGTTAGACCTTGTGGCCGTTGGCGAATGGATGGCACCCACTTTTCTAGAAAATAAAAATGGTAGATTAACTAAAGTCGATTTAGGAACCGAAAATTTGAACGGACTATGGCAAAGCGTGATTCCGTTTGATATTGACGGTGATGGTGATGAAGATTATTTAGTTGGAAACTGGGGTGAGAACAGCAAGTTTAAAACTTCGGCTGACGCACCTATGGTGATGTTTTACAATGATTTTGACAATAATGGCCAAACAGAAACTATTGTCACCACAGCCAAAGAAGGCAAGTATTATCCTTTAATGGGACTTGATGCGCTGGCTTCTCAAGTGGTGTTGTTCAGAAAAAAATATCAGAATTACAGAGATTTTGCCGGTCAAACCATCGAGCAAATTCTTAGCAAAGAACAGTTAGAAACAAGTACAAAACTAGAAGTACAAACCTTAGAAACCGGTTATCTGCGCAATGACGGTGGCAAATTTGAATTTGTAGCTTTAGGTCGTGATTTTCAGGTTGCACCCGTGTTAAGTTTTTGTAAATTTGATTTCGATAATGATGGTAAAGAAGAAGTTCTTGCTGCCGGAAATTACTTTGGTGTACAGCCGTTTCACGGAAGATTAGACAGCTTTAACGGCGCCTTAATCAAAGATGAAAACACGGTGATTCCGGGAGATCAGATAGGTCTCGATTTTGCACGAAAATCTATACGAGATCTTTCGATACTATCATTAAATGGTCAAAAGTATTTGCTCGCGACTCCCAACAACGCCACCAGCCAGCTATACAAACTAGATTAATCGGGTGATAGAACACCTTAAAACAATTTAAAGTAGAAATCGTTTTAATCAAGGTTTCCCTAAAATAATTTGAAGATTATGCTTAAAAAACTGAGCTTACTGGTTCTTTCTGCAGTTTTGATTACTTCTTGCTCCAAAGAAGAAAAACCACTTGTAGTTACACCAGACGATTATAACAATGCGGTAGATAAAGTTACCGAGGTGATCATTCATGATATTTTTTCGCCACCAGTGGCTAGCCGAATTTACGCCTACTCAAATATGGCGGCTTACGAAGTTTTGGTACAAAATAATCCTGAGTATAAAAGTCTGGCAGGTCAAATTCATGAGTTGGGAGAAACGCCAAAACCTGATACGGACGCCGCTGTAAATTATGATGTGGCTGCGCTTGTTGCACAGATGGAAATGGCAAAAAGTCTAATCTTTTCAGAAGATCGCATCACTGAAATGCGCGACAGTTTGTATACACAATGGGAGGAGCAAAACCCAACCGAGTTGGAAGCTTCAAAAGCTTATGGACTTAAAGTTGCAGATCACATCAAAGCTTGGATGGATGGGGATATGTATAAGCAAACGCGCACCATGCCAAAGTTCTCGGTAAATCCTGACAATCCTTCTCGCTGGCAACCTACGCCTCCTGCATATATGGACGGTATTGAGCCACACTGGATGAAAATCAGAACGCTGGTAATTGATTCTGCAGATCAATTTAAACCGATTCCTCCTCCAGAATTTTCTATGGAAGAAGGTTCTGAATTTCACAAACAGTTGATGGAAGTTTATGACGTGCGTAACGCTATGACCGAAGAAGGTGATGAATCTGAAAAAATGGAAATTGCCAAATTTTGGGACTGTAATCCTTACGTATCTACACATAAAGGACACTTGATGTTTGCTACCAAAAAGATCACGCCCGGCGGCCACTGGATCGGGATTGTAAAAATCGCGACCAAAAAAGCCAATGCCGACTTGATGGAAACGGTTTATGTGTACACCAAGACTTCTGTAGCCCTTTTTGACGGCTTTATCAGCTGTTGGGATGAAAAATACCGCAGTAACCTCATCCGTCCTGAGACGCTTATCAATCAATATATCGATGATGCCTGGGCACCTGTTTTACAAACTCCACCATTTCCTGAATACAGCAGCGGTCACTCTGTAGTTTCGGGAGCAGCAGCAGAAGTACTTACCCAAATTTATGGAGATAATTTTCAGTTTGACGATGATACAGAAACCGCTTATGGCTTGCCTGTACGTAGTTTTGATTCGTTTAGAAATGCTTCTTCAGAAGCCGCTTTAAGTCGCCTTTATGGGGGTATTCACTATCGTGCAGCAATTGAAGAAGGGCTTAAACAAGGGCGTCAATTAGGACAGTTTGTTGCGCAAAATTTACAAATGAAATCAAATACTGCTCAAGCTTCTAACTAAAGATTATGCTTAAAAAAATCGGAGTTGGCTTCTTAATCCTAGTTGCCGTAGCCTTGATCTGGTATCTTTTTATAAAACCCAGCGATTACATCATCAATTTTAAAGTCGTGACCACACCGGGTACCGTCACACAATCAGTAAAAAGCTGGAATTATGATGTGCCCGACAGCGAGATCATAGCGCAAGACGGACTAAATAAAGTGGTGCAACAGCGGCATTTTGGCGATTCCGTAGTGAATTATAGTTACGAGGCTAAAATGATTAACGATTCTGTTACTCAAGTAAGCGTTGGAGTAAAAGATCTTGATCATAGTGTGGTCAACAGGCTTACCGCACCGTTTAAAAACACCCTTTTTAGAAAACGTAGCACCGAAAATGTTGAAACTTTTTTTGAGATCCTTCGGGAGCATTTAGATCAGATCAACATCGAAGTTACCGGCTTAGATCAAACCCGATCAACGTATGTAGCTTATGTTCCGCTGAAAGGATTACAGGTAGAAAAAGCACGTGGTATGATGCAGTATTACGGCTATATAGGCGATGTTTTACTTAAAAATAATGTAGAGCTTAATGGCCCGCCGATCATTGAAGTTACAGACTGGGATACTGAAACTGATAGTATTGCCTATAACTTTTGCTTTCCTATCATCAGGTCTGAAAACTTACCCATTTCAAAAGACATCAAGTACAAGCGCCTTTTTCAGAAAGAAGCCATTCACGCGGTTTACAATGGAAACTACATAACTTCAGATCGTGCGTGGTATGCCCTGCTTGAATATGCTGAGAGAAACAATCTGGAGGTTGAACATAAACCGGTTGAAATTTTCTACAACAATCCTAATATGGGCGGAAACGAGCTCGACTGGAAAGCTGACATCTACTTACCGCTGAAACAAGATTCTCCGCTGGAATAAGATTAAGCTAGAAAATCAAAAGATAGCTTTAACCCTTGAATCACCATTGTAGTACCTATAATGGCGATGATCAATCCCATAATTTTACCAATTACAGAGATTACGTTATTCCCCAATTTTCGGGCGATAAAGTCGCTTAAACTGAAAGCCAAATAGGTTAGCGCGCACATTAAACCGAAGATTAAAATCACCAAACCTATATTTACATAAGTAGCGTTGGACACAAAGTTCATCGCGGTAACTATTGTTCCTGGCCCGGCAAGAATAGGAATCGCGAGAGGCGAAACCGCAATATTCTCATCAAAATTAGGTTCCTTTAAATGCTTTACATTTGACTTTTTAGACTGAAGCATTTCAAAACCTACAAAGAAAATTAAGATCCCTCCGGTGATTTTAAACGCAGGAATCGTGATCCCAAAAAGCTCAAATATAAATTTACCCAGCACTACAAAAATAGCGATGATGATAAAAGCTACCATCACGGCTTTTTTGTTTACCGTTTGCTTTTCAGTTTTACTGGCACCTTCGGTTAAGGATAAAAAAATAGGAATATTAGAAACCGGGTTCATAATGGCAAAAAAGCCCGTAAATACCGAAATTGAGTAGGTTAAAATTTCATCCATATAGTGTAGGTTAGATTTAAGGATACAGCGAAATTACAACTAAATCTCAACATCAAGCACTTTACCTTCTGCAGCCGCCGCTTTATCTTTTTTGGCCCCTACAGCAGCACCCATTACTAATCCAATAGGTAATCCTACAGCTAAGAATGCCATATTACCGAATGCTGAGCTAAAGGCTATACCTAATGGGATACCGAAAACACTCATCCCTAAAGCCGTCCACATATGTTTATAATGACCCTTTTTAACAATGCCTGTTTCCTCCTTGATCAATCGTAAAATGCTATGTTGAAATTTTATATACGATTTATGCAATTCCTTTTCTGAACCCTTTAGATCATTGAGTTTTTCGACCTTTTTATTTATAGTATTGCTTAAAGATTCAGGTAAGTTGCGTGTTTCCAATTCGGATAAAAGCATATTGAGCTTTTCTTGCTTTTTAAACGCTTTACCTTCTTGTTGAAGTGCGGGTCTATTTTTAAGTCGGTATAAGTTCATATCGATGTATAAAACAAAAAGCCTTTGGTCTTTAAAGAACAAAGGCTTCAATTAAAACTATAGTATAGTATTAAACTTCGGTAGGCTCATCTGCAGAAATGCTAATCTCTTTTCCGTCTACCAAAATATCAAGATCATCACCACCATCTAGGCTGAACGTATATTTATCCTTAGCTACCGCTACTTTTACGATCTGATTTCTAAAATTTAGTTTGAAAGAAAAACCATCCCAGGCTTTTGGCATTTTTGGCGCAAAAGAAAGCTTGTCGTCTTTGATACGCATTCCGCCGAAACCGGCGACAATACTCAACCAAGTCCCGGCCATGCTGGTAATGTGCAGTCCTTCGTGCACTTCTTTATTATAATCGTCAAGGTCTAAACGTGCTGTACGCAAATAAAATGCATACGCTTGATCCATCTGGTCCAGTTTTGCCGCCTGAATCGAATGCACACAAGGACTTAACGAAGATTCATGAACCGTGAACGGCTCATAAAAATCAAAATGCTTTTTGAGTTCGTCTTGTGAAAAATCATCTTCAAAAACATAAAAACCTTGTAATGTATCGGCTTGTTTTATGTAAGGTGAACGCAAGATGCGATCCCAGCTCCATTTCTGATTGATGGGGCGCTCTGCTTTATCTAAGTCTGCTACCGTTACTAATTCTTTATCTAAAAAGCCATCTTGCTGTAAGTACACGCCATTTTCTTCTGAAAAAGGCAAGTACATTTTCTCAGCTACTTCGGTCCACGAATTTAATTCTTCATTAGAAATACCCGTAGCTTCAGCAATTCGCTTATAATCCGAAGCGAATTCCTTGCTTACTTTCTTAGTATTTTCAACCGCATAATTCAAACACCATTTTGCAAGATAATTGGTGTAAAAATTATTATTAACGTTATTCTCGTATTCGTTAGGTCCCGTAACACCAAGAATTACAAACTGCTCTTTTTTGCTTGACCAGGTTGCTCGTTGTTTCCAGAAACGCGCTACCCCGATCATTACTTCCAATCCCTTTTCCGGAATGTAGCTAAAGTCACCAGTATAATTCACATAATCTCTGATCGCGAAGATCATCGCGCCGTTACGGTGTATTTCTTCAAAAGTGATCTCCCACTCGTTGTGGCACTCTTCTCCATTCATTGTAACCATCGGGTACAACGCAGCGCCATTTTTAAAACCAAGTTTTTCGGCATTCTCAATAGCTTTCTCAAGATGGTTATATCTATAGGTTAGCAAATTACGCGCTACCTGCTGATCTTTGGTCGCCATGTAGAAAGGCAAGCAATAAGCTTCGGTATCCCAATAGGTAGAACCACCATATTTCTCACCTGTAAATCCTTTCGGCCCAATATTTAATCGTGCATCTTTACCCAAGTAGGTTTGATTCAGTTGAAAAATATTGAAACGAATACCTTGCTGTGCTTTGACATCTCCGTCGATGACGATGTCTGCCATTGCCCAGATTGCTGCCCAGTCTTCCTTTTGCTTAGCTAACAATCGAGTGAATCCTTCTTCAAGAGCCGTGTTTAAAACAGCTTCAGCAGCTTGCTTTAATTTGTCTTTATCGTGATTAAAAGAGGTGATATATCCTGCATATTTCTGAATAGCAAAAGTCTCGCCTTCTCTGATATCAGTCTCATAAACGTGCCCGATGTAGGTCTCTGCTTTATTGGTTTTGAGGGTTAAAGAAATCTCTTTCCCATCAACGGTAAAGGTGTTTGACATCGCCGTACACACGTAAAACATCGTTTTCATCGTGTGCGCTGTGATATAGGCCTTATTGCCGTCTTCTTCTACCTCAAGCGTATTCCAGAACTTATCATCCCAGTTGGTATCCTCATTGGTAATCCCACTGTCTAAATACGGCTCATAACTTATACTCACATCTTTATTTAGCGGAGTCACCTCATAATTGATCGCGCCCAGCTCATCGTGTTCTAAACTCAAAAAGCGTTTAGCTTTCACTTTAAGTTGCGTTCCGTTTTGTAATTCGGTTTCAAAACTGCGACCTAACCAACCTTCTTTCATGTTGAGTTCGCGACGAAATTTTGACACCGATTTTACGGTATTCAAATCAAGCGATTCCCCATCAACGGTTACTTTGATCCCGATCCAGCTTGGAGCATTTAGCACCTTTGCAAAATATTCAGGATAGCCATTTTTCCACCAGCCTACTCGGGTTTTATCAGGATAATAAACACCTCCTATATAACTTCCCTGAAACGTTTTTCCGCTATAGGCTTCTTCAAAGTTGGCACGTTGGCCCATAGCACCGTTCCCGATACTAAAAAGACTTTCTGAAGACTTTACGCGATCCTTTTCAAATCCTTCTTCTATTACTGCCCAGGGAGCAGGAATGATATAATCTTGATTCATAGTTTATGCGTTGATTAGTTGGTCTAAAAATGCGGTATCGATTTCGGTAAAATCTTTAAAATTATGATCGGCTTCGTGCAAGACCTGTGCATCGCCAATACCAATGCTCACCATATCGACCCGGTTGGCTGCCTGAATACCCGCGATTGAATCTTCAAAAACGATCGCATCAGTATAGGCAACACCTAAAGCGTCTGCACCTATGGTAAACACCTCAGGGTCTGGCTTAGCTTTGGTTACGTGATTGCCATCTACAATACTGTCAAAACGATCAAAAAGCCCAACACGTTTTAAGATGGGTTGCGCGTTTTTACTGGCAGAACCAAGAGCCATAGGTATTTGCTTTTCTTGCAAATAATCAAGCACTTTAAGTACGCCCGGCAGAATATCATTTGAAGTCATTTTTGAAATATAACTTAGATATTCCTCATTTTTAGAAACGAGCCAGCCCTCTTTTTGTTCTTGAGTGGCCTTTACATCTCCTATTTCAAGTAAGATTTCCAGAGACCGTACGCGACTCACGCCTTTAAAACGCTCGTTTTGCTTTTCGGTAAATTCAAAACCCAATTCATGAGCCAGATTTCGCCACGCTAAGTAGTGAAATCCGGCCGTATCTACAATTACTCCGTCTAAGTCAAAAATAAAACCTTTTTTACCCATCCTTATCTGCGCGTTACTTCTTTAGTAGATTCACGCTCAACAAGACTGGTATCAATATAGGTTGTGCTATATTCTTCTTCCTCGTCTTCAGGGCTTTCTAATTTATTGATAAGAATAGAAGCTGCTTTGCGCCCCATTTCTTCCCCGTGCTGACTCACCGCCGTTAGACTAGGCACTGCGTGCTCAGACAATTGACCATCAGTAAAGCAAACCAGCGAAATATCATCAGGAATCTTTTTACCCAAAGCGTTGATCACACGAGATGCATGAACAGCAAAGAGTTCGTTTACGGTAAACACACCATCAAGGTCGTTATTAGTGATAAAATCTTCGATACGCTTTTTAGATTTATCAGAAAGATCATCAATATTATCCAACTTCAAGATAAGTTTATCATCGGCTTTGATCCCAAAATCATCCAGAGCATCAAGATAACCTTCGGTACGCAAACGACCTACACTCACATAATCTTCACTGGTAATAATACCTATTTTACGACACCCGGAGCGAATCATATGCGTCACCCCTTTTTTCGCGCCGGCTTTATCATCAATCAATACACGATCACACTGAATCCCTTCAACCACACGGTCAAACATCACCACAGGCATTCCTTGCTCGATCACTTCATTTAAGTGGTGATAATCTTCTTTCATCATTGTTTCTTTAGAAACCGAAAGAATAAATCCGTCTGTACTTCCGTTGGCCAAAAGCTCCATATTAAGAACCTCTTTATCAAAAGCGTTGTTTGATAAACAGATAATTACATTGTAATTATTTTCTCGCGCTTCCTGCTCAATACCATAAATCACGGTAGTAAAAAAGTGATGTACAATTTGAGGAATAATAACTCCAATCGTATTGGTCTTACGGTTTTTTAAACTCAGCGCAATATTGTTGGGTTTGTAATTATAAAGTTTTGCGTAAGCTTTGATCTTCTCGCGCGTTTCTTCACTGATTTCCGGGCTGTCTCTTAATGCTTTTGAAACTGTTGAGATCGATACTCCCAGTTCTTTTGCTATTGACTTTAGGGTTAACTTTCTTTTCATAATTTGAAAAATCGAATTAATTCTTTTTGTCTATCTTACATAGACGAGATACTAAAATTACTTGTGGCAAATTTAAGCGACTAAATCGATTAAGTTTTCTTAATTTGTTTTAATTTTCAAGCCGCGTTGACCTTAAAATTTAAATTAATGTAGTTTAAAATGAAATACTTACATTCCATTCTGCTAATCACACTAATTATGAGTTCTTGCAAAAAAGAAAACACCGCAAATAACACCCCTAAAGATACGGTAGTTAAACCATATCACGAAAATTTTCGCCCACAATATCACTTTTCTCCCGAAGCACATTGGATGAACGACCCTAACGGTCTCGTTTACAACGATGGCACCTATCATCTATTTTATCAATTCTATCCAGATTCTACGGTTTGGGGGCCTATGCACTGGGGTCACGCGACCAGTGAAGACCTGAAAAATTGGAAAAATCAGCCTATAGCGCTAGAGCCTGATGAATTGGGCTATATCTTTTCAGGAAGTGCCGTCGTAGATCACAACAACACTTCTGGTCTTGGAACTGCTGAAAATCCACCTTTGATTGCGATGTTTACCTATCACGAACCCAAAGGTGCTGAAGCAAAAACTACAGATTACCAATATCAAGGAATCGCCTACAGTCTCGATAACGGGAAGTCGTTTACAAAGTATTCTGGAAATCCCGTTGTGCCGAATAACGAAAACCTTGTAGATTTTAGAGATCCTAAAGTTTTCTGGCACGAAGACTCTAATAAATGGATTTTAGTGCTAGTTGCCGGCGATCGTGCGATGATTTACAATTCTGATAATTTAATTGACTGGACTTACCTCAGCGAATTTGGCAAAGACATCGGTGCTCACGGTGGCGTTTGGGAATGTCCTGATTTGTTTCCGTTGATCGTAAAAGAAACCGGCGAGACCAAATGGGTGTTGTTTATCAGCATCAATCCGGGTGCGCCAAATGGTGGTTCTGGAACTCAATATTTTATTGGTGAATTTGATGGAAAACAATTTACTACCGACCAAACCGATGAAAAATGGATCGACCTTGGCCGAGATAATTACGCAGGGATCACCTATAACAACCTTCCTGAAGATCAACGCATCTTTATAGGCTGGATGAGCAATTGGGAATATGGCCAAGAAACACCCACCGAAAAATGGCGTAGTGCTATGACGCTTCCGCAAAAATTAACACTTCATAAAAATGAAGATTATTTTCTAAGCAACCTCCCCGTAGAATCTGTGACTCAAGGCTTAGCTAAATTGACTCCGATAAGCACAAAAGAGGGTGATACCTTAAAGTTTGACGATAAGACATTATACCAGTCAAAAATTATGTTTAGTCTACCTAAACCGCTTAAGGATTTCACTATCGTTGTGGGAAATAACGAGGGTGAAGAACTCAGTATTTCATACGATGCCAACTTAAAAAAATACAGCTTAGACCGCAGTAAAAGCGGTTTAACCGATTTTTCAGATAAGTTTGCACTCCCAATAATGGAAGCTCCCGCAGAATTTATCGATAGTGATGCTGCTGCATTTGAAATCTTTCTGGATGCATCTTCAATAGAATTTTTTGCAGATAGCGGCGCTAATGCAATCACAGCGCAGTTTTTCCCTGAAAAACCCTACACACAATTCAGCATCACTACTGAAGACGAAGTACAAAAGTTAAAGATCACCCCTATCCCTTCTATCTGGAAGGACAATAACTAATACTAGAATTTGAATATATGAAAGCAGTACAAAAATGGTCTGTTACCGTTGCACTCGCCGGTTTTTTATTTGGTTTTGATACCGTAGTAATTTCTGGAGCCAATTTACCGGTTAAAGAATTATGGAATCTCTCACCTTGGTTTCACGGCTTGTTCATTATGTCAATGGCACTTTGGGGGACCGTATTAGGTTCTCTAACCGGCGGAATCCCTTGTGATAAGTTCGGGCGTAAAAAGACTTTATTCTGGATAGGTATTCTCTATTTTGCTTCAGCTTTAGGTTCGGCTTTATCTCCCGACCCCTATTTATTTTCCTTTTTCAGGTTTATTGGGGGTGTAGGTGTAGGAGCGTCTTCTGTGGCGGCGCCTACGTATATTTCAGAAATCACAACCGCTTCTAACCGCGGTAAACTGGTCGCGCTATATCAATTTAATCTGGTATTAGGTATTCTAATCGCATTCTTTTCAAATTATCTTTTAGAAGGTTTTCAAGGTGAAAATGACTGGCGCTGGATGATGGGGGTTGAAGCAATTCCTGCATTTTTATATACGGTTCTGGTAATGACCGTTCCTGAAAGTCCGCGTTGGCTGCTTCATAAGAAAAAGGATGAAAAAGCTGCTTTTACCGTGCTTAATCAGGTTTATGACAAATTGGAAACACAGCGTAAAATTGACAGCATTAAAACCGAATTAGCAAAAACTACCGATGATGTAAAACTCTTTACCGCACGATTTAAAAAACCATTGATTCTGGCCTTCTTAATCGCCTTTTTCAATCAGGTTTCCGGGATTAATTTTATTCTGTATTATGCCCCTGAAATTTTGGTAAAAGCCGGTTTAGCTACTGAAGATTCTTTATTGAATTCTATTTCAATCGGCGTCGTGAACCTGGTCTTTACTTTTGTTGGCGTTGGTTTGATCGACCGTTTGGGACGTAGAACCCTTATGTTTATCGGTTCGTTTGGTTACATCATCAGTCTCGTTACTGTAGCTTGGTGTTTTTACAGCGGAGCGAGTTCGGCAGTGTTGCTCACTTTTATCTTGATCTTTATCGCTTCGCACGCAGTGGGTCAAGGCGCAGTAATTTGGGTTTTTATTTCTGAAGTTTTCCCCAATAAAGTACGCGCTTACGGGCAATCTTGGGGAACGGGAACGCATTGGGTTTTTGCCGCTTTGATCACACTTTTAACGCCGGTTTTCTTAGATGGAGAAAACGGAATTTTCAAAGACAATCCGTGGCCAATTTTTGCATTCTTTGCGTTTATGATGTTTTTACAATTATTGTTTACCAAATTTATGATGCCTGAAACCAAAGGAATTTCCTTGGAAGAACTAGAAGAAAAAATATTGGGATAATGAAAGAGTCTTTAAACGTAATTTGTTTCGGTGAAATTTTATGGGATGTTTTTCCTGACGGAAAAGCTTTAGGCGGCGCTCCGCTCAATCTGTGCTTACGTATGAAAAGTCTGGGCGTCACGATGCAAATGATCAGTAAATTGGGACAAGATGCTTTAGCTGAAGAAACCCGTGAAGCCATCAAAACTTTTGAACTCGATCAAAACCTCATTCAGGAAGATCACAAACTAGAAACCGGCCAAGTAGAAGTCACACTCAATGCTTCAGGTAGTGCTTCTTACACCATCAAAAAACCGGTTGCTTGGGATGCCATCAGCCTTACCGAAAAAAATAGTAAAGCCGTTAAAAATGCCGATCTATTCATTTTTGGTTCTTTAGCAGCTCGTAGTAAAGAATCTAGCGAAACGCTCAACAGCCTGCTTCAGTTGGCTAACTATGCTATTTTTGATGTGAATTTGCGCGCACCACACTATGAGATGGAAACGCTCATAGAGTTTATGAAGCAAGCACAAATGATCAAAATGAATGACGAGGAGCTTGAAGAAGTTGCTCAGTTTTTAGACATCTCAAATCTTGGTATTGAAGCGCAACTTTCAACCATCAGCAAGCTAACCAATACCGATATTATTTGCATTACTTTAGGCGCTGATGGTGCTCTGCTCTATCAAAATGAAGCTATCGCCGAAAACAGCGGTTACAGCACCCAAGTTGTGGATACCGTGGGGGCCGGAGATTCTTTTTTAGCCGGACTCATCTACCAACTCTTTAAGGTTGAAAACACACCCGATAAATCTTTAGCATTTGCTTGTGCGCTTGGTGCTCTGGTAGCCGGAACTAAGGGTGCTAATGTTCCGATTCCTATAGAAAAAATAGAGGCTAAAATGGCCGAATAAACCATTTTAGCTTTTAGTATACCATTAATGAAACCTCGATTATCGAGATTTATTCTGCCATTTTCTCACACAATGCGATCGTGTCTTCTACGTCTGCCAGCGTCGTACGCGGATTGATCAAACACATACGTAAAACGGTCTGCCCGTTAAGAATGGTGGTTACCAGCATCGCCTCTCGAGAATTGACAACACCTTCAGAGATTTTGGTATTAAGCGCATCAAGCTCCTGCTCAGATAGGTTTTGATCAATAGGATTGTATCTGAAATTGATCACTGCCAGAGTAGCCGGAGAAACCACTTCCCATTTTTTACTTTTCCGTAGAATGTTTTCTACTTTTTCACACAGATCAAAATTGTATTGCACCGCTTCTCTAAAAGCTTTTAAGCCAAAGGTTTTGATGCTCATATAAAATTTAAGCGCTCTAAATCGACGCGTCAATTGGATCCCGTGGTCGTAAAAATTGATCTCAGAACTGTTTCCCTCTACGTCTTTAAGATATTCAGGAACTTCGGTAAAGGTTCCGCTTAGCCACTTGTGATTGCGCACAAGCAAACACCCCATTTCATAAGGCTGATAAAACCATTTGTGCGGATCTACCGTTAGCGAGTCGGCCTTCTCAACACCTTTCAACAATTGCTTTCCGTTCTTAGCCAGAATTGCTGCGCCACCATACGCTCCATCAATATGAAACCATAAATCTTCAGCCTTTGCAATAGCGGCCAATTCGGTCAATTGATCTACAGTTCCCGTATTTGTTGTACCCGCTGAAGCTAATAAACAAAACGGTTTCCAACCGGCAAGACGGTCTTTATTGATCGCATTTTTCAGTTTGTTTATTGCAAACTTAAATTCAAGATCGGTTGGGATTAATCGTATTTGTTCCTTTCTGAAACCCATCACGCGAATCGCCTTGATGTTTGAAGAATGCGCCTGATCTGAAAGGTAAATCACTGCTTTAGAAAAATTATCTCCACACTTAATATTGCGTGCCGTGATCAATGCAGTAAGATTTGCCATCGAGCCACCGCTGGTGAAAATTCCGCCACCGCGTTTTTTAGGAAAACCATATAAACTCAGCAACCAGTTTATGGTGATAATCTCGAGCTCTGCTGCTGCCGGCGAAGCTGCCCAACCTCCAGAAAACACATTAAATCCTGTAGCCAAAGCATCTGCCATCGCACTCACATAATTGCTAGGCCCCGGAACAAAAGAATAAAACTTAGGATGACTCATGATATTTGTAAAAGGCATCACTTTTTCCATAACGGTATCAAACACCTCATCTGCCGAAGTTGGCGCTTCTGGAGCGTGCTCTCGCAATAAAGAATCCATTTCTTCTCGGCTCGCTTGTGCTACCGGTTTCTTTTTATGCTGATTAAGATGATGCTCAACAATAGCATCTACCACTTTATAACCGTAATCACGCATTTGTTCTTCAGACAATTCTAAACGCGCTGTATCCTTTGCTTCCATCGCTATTCAATTTTTCGCAAAAATACGGCTTTAAATTCAGCTAAAAACCCTTGAAGCCTTATCCTTTCAGCAGAAAATAAGTCGGGGCAACTTTGGGTTTATTTTAAGACCTAAAAATGAGGAGTATGTCGTAATACCGTAAATTTGCCACGTAATTTTAATAGAAAAGCTTTGAGAGAGACATTAGCTAACGTGTTTAAGCTACAGACGCTGTTTCGCACTGTTTTTATATTAAGTCTGCTGGGTGTTTTTGCGTTCATTCTCGACTTTGGTTATGAGCAATCAAAACACATTCAAACCTTCTTAAACGCCTACTATCTTTTTATTCTTTTTATAGGAATAGCTACCACACTGGTGCGTTACTTCACACAATCAAAACGACTAAGCACCCAGGTCATCCTTTTTGACACCTTGAGCATTTTGGTCATTTTGTACATTATTGGTATTCATTTTTTGGGTACCGAAGCGCATAACCACCTGAGTTTTTTATACAATGACAAATGGGTGAAAGCCGCGATTTTACTCACATTCATACGAGAGTTTGCAGAGAAACGTATCGATTATAAAAAAAGTCATCTCAACCCGGCACAGCTTTTTATCGCCAGTTTTATCGCGATCGTTTTATTAGGTACTTTTTTACTGATGCTACCCAAAGCGACTTACGAGGGGATTTCATTTCTAGATGCGTTATTCACCTCAACAAGCGCCGTCTGCGTAACGGGACTTATCGTTGTAGATACCGGAAGTTATTTCACTCCTCTAGGACAAAACATTATTGTTTTTCTCATTCAACTAGGCGGATTGGGGATCTTGACTTTTGCGAGCTATTTCAGCTATTTTTTTAAAGGAATGTCCTCTTTTGAGAATCAAGTTGTCTTGAGCGATATGAATAATTCTAATAAGATCGGTGAAGTGTTTTCTACGTTAAAGCGTATTCTAGTCATTACCTTTTCTATCGAAGCTGTAGGTGCCCTATTAATATTCATCAGTCTTAAAGCCGAAAACTTCCAAGACCTTACAGACCGTATCTTTTTCTCGGTGTTTCATGCTGTTTCTGCATTTTGCAATGCCGGTTTTTCTACCTTATCTAACGGGATCTACGACATCAACTTTAGATATAATTATTTTTTACAGCTCACGCTCATAGCACTGTTTGTATTTGGCGGATTGGGATTCCCAATAGTGATCAATGTTTTAAAATATTTGAAATATAAGATCATAAATCCGATCAAATATCGCAACCGCGGAATCATCTACAAACCCTGGGTTTTAAGTCTGAGCAGTCGCATCACCTTGATCACAACCTCTGCGTTAGCGCTCTTAGGAACTGCCGTGTTTTATGCTAACGAATACCAAAATACACTGGCAGAACATAACGAATTTGGAAAATTGGTTACCGCGCTTTTTGGAGCAACAACACCCAGAACTGCCGGCTTCAATACCTTAGATATGAACCAGCTGCATTTCTCTACCTTGATGATGATTTTCTTGTTAATGTGGGTTGGTGCCTCGCCGGCTTCAACCGGAGGTGGAATCAAAACCAGTACGTTTGCCATTGCCACTTTAAACTTTTTAAGTCTTGCTAAAGGAAAAGAACGTATTGAAGTTTATCGGCGAGAGATCGCAGATATTTCGGTGAGAAGAGCTTTTGCCATTATCTCGCTATCGCTAGTGGTTATTGGTTTTGCGGTGATCGCTATCGCTGCATTTGACCCTGACAAAACCTTGCTGAGTATCGCTTTTGAATGCTTTTCAGCATACAGTACAGTAGGACTTAGTTTAGGAATTACCGCAAGCCTTTCTGCAGGAAGTAAAGGCGTTTTAATCGTAGTTATGTTTATAGGGAGAGTAAGTATGCTTACCATTCTGATCGCACTTTTCAGAAAAATGAAATACAAAGCCTACCGCTATCCTACCGAAGAAATTTTGATCAACTAAAAGCTTAAGATTATGAAATATATCATTGTGGGATTAGGAAGTTTTGGAGCTTCTTTAGCCGAAAAACTTACCGGGCAAGGAAACGAAGTTATTGGTATTGATATTAAAATGAATCGCGTAGATGCTTTAAAAGAAAAGATCACGCACACGATTTGCCTTGATGCGACAGATGAATCTACCGTTTCTGGTTTACCGCTTAAAGATACCGATATGGTCATTGTTGCCATTGGAGAAAACCAAGGAACCAATGTGATGGTTACCGCACTTTTTAAAAACCTGAAGGTGAAAAAACTCATCAGTCGTGCAGTAAATCCTTTGCACGAAAATGTGTTAAGCGCCATTGGTGTAGATGAGATCGTGCATCCTGAACAAGAAAGTGCAGAGCGCCTGGCAAAAAAATTATGCATGCGCGGCGTAGTAGACTCTTTTGAGTTGAATGATTATTTCAGTATTGTAGAGGTAAAATTGCCTAAGCATTATGAAAATAAAACTGTTGAAGAGGTACAGTTTAGAGAACGCTACAATCTTCTTGTTTTAACCACACTGAAGAATGCTCGTGTAGACAGCGAAATAGGAAAGACCAAAACGATTATTGATGTTCAAAGTGTCGCCACCCCCCAATTACTTTTAGAGCATGGCGACATCTTAGTACTTTATGGTGCCAATAAAGACATTAGAAAATTTATTAATTCTTAGAATAAAGTTATTGCAACTTCGATCGCGCCATACTCTTGCTCGGGATTCCACATGGCGGTTGCTGCCATTGGGATCGTGAATTTCTTAAGCACAGGAACTTCTTTAGCATAAATAATCCCTAGATTGGTAACATTAGGTTTATCCCCGTAAAAATGCGCTTCATTCTCAAAAGAAAAGGCCCCACCTACAAAAGCGCTTAGTGACCAGTCTTTTTTCTGAATCAAACCGTAGCTTACCTCAACATAGTTTGAAAAGGCATTCTTCAACTCCCCATTATCAGCAAGATAGGTATCTCGCCCTTGCACGATGGTACTCCAAGAAAGCTTTAAAGGAATCGGCTTAAACGCATAGCCTAAAGTCACATCGATAAAATGAGATGTTGTGCTTCGGTCATAATCAAAGATTCCGGCGTCAGGAAAATCACTGTAATTGTTGATATCCCAAACACTAAGTGAAAAACCATTGGTGCTGTAGGAAACATAATAATCAAACTCGGTGTAATATCCTGTGACACCCGCACCGCCCCAAAGTCCGGCTTTAAACTTGCCGTCGCGTGAGGTATAGTTAAGATCTACATCCAGAACCGGAGCATCGGTCACGCGTAAACCCTTCCATAAGTGCATATTCTTTGCCTTCAGATTGAACGAAAAAGGCTTGTATTGTGTTGCTGTAGAATCAGTAATTTCAAGATCAGAAGAGCGTAAGTCTTCCTGTGCCTGTAGCTGCTGAAGCGCAAGAATGCACACCAGCGCTAAGGCCGTTTTCAATAATTTCATAAAATGATTTAGATATAAATTAGTTTAAGGCTAAAAAGAGTAAAGCTGCCAGAACGGCTCCTATAATAGGACCTAGAACAGGAATCCAAGCGTAGCTCCAGCCGCTATCGATCTTTCCTTTTATAGGAAGAATAGCGTGCACGATACGTGGACCTAAATCCCGAGCCGGATTGATTGCATAACCAGTGGTTCCTCCTAAAGAAAGACCAATTGCCCATACCACAAACGCCACCGGAATTGCACCTATAGAACCTAAACCTACGGCAGTACCTGAACCATCTTGAATTTCGGCACCGGCGAAGTAAAATACACAGATGACTAAAACGAACGTTCCTAAGATCTCACTTATAATATTTCTAAAGTTATTTGGGATCGCCGGATCTGTACAAAATACTGCGCGTTTGAGTCCGCCGTCCTCCGTTGCATCAAAGTGATCTTTATACATCAAATACACCAGAGACGAACCGATCATCGCCCCGATAAACTCTGCTGCGAGATAAGTAGGCACATCAGCCCAGGGGAATAGTCCGCCTACGGCTAAGCCTAAAGTCACTGCCGGATTCAAATGTGCGCCACTGTAAGGCCCAGCGACCACAACTCCCACAAATACTGCAAGACCCCAAGCGGTAGTGATCGTCATCCAACCCCCGCCATTGCCTTTGGTTTTGCTTAAAATATCATTGGCTACAATTCCTCCTCCTAAAAGGATCAATAAAGCCGTTCCTAAAACTTCTGCTATAAATGGTGTCATGATTGCTTATAATTTTGTCCAGTGTTCTAATGCTTTTACGGCGCGGTACCAACCCTTGATTCCTGCTTCTACATCTTCTTTTGGTTTCACCGGTTCAAAGCGTTTATCTTCCTGCCACATCTCTTGAATTTCCTCTTTGCTTTCCCAAAAACCTACTGCAAGACCTGCAAGATAAGCTGCTCCAAGGGCTGTAGTTTCGGTGATTTTAGGTCGAACTGTTACTGAATCTAAAACGTCTGCCTGAAATTGCATTAAGGTTTCATTTACTGAAGCTCCACCGTCTACACGCAATTCTTTAATATCAATTCCAGAATCGGCTTCCATAGATTTTAGAATATCCATCGTTTGGTAAGCAATAGCTTCGATCGAAGCGCGAGCGATATGGGCATCTGTGGTTCCGCGGGTAACGCCAAAAATGGTTCCTTTTGCCTTTTGGTTCCAATACGGCGCACCAAGCCCTGCAAACGCCGGAATAAAATAAACACCATCTGTAGATTCTACAGACTCTGCCAATGGTTCTACATCTTCAGATTTATTGATGATTCCTAAACCGTCACGCAACCATTGCACCACTGCTCCACCAATAAAAATGCTTCCTTCTAGTGCATATTCGGTTTTGCCGTTAATTCTCCAGGCAACCGTGGTCAATAAATTATTTTTAGAAAGAATAGGTTTATCACCAATGTTCATCAACATAAAACAACCTGTACCATAGGTGTTTTTAACCATTCCTTTTTTGGTACACATTTGCCCAAAAAGTGCTGCCATCTGGTCTCCTGCAATCCCCGCAATTGGAATTTTTGACGCAAAAATTGTTGTTTTGGTATGCCCGTAAACTTCGCTTGAGTCTTTTACAGCGGGCAACATGCTTTTAGGAATATCAAAAAGCTCAAGAAGCTCATCATCCCACTCCATCGTATTGATGTTAAAAAGTAGGGTTCTACACGCATTGGTCACATCGGTCACGTGTAAGTCACCTTTAGTGAATTTCCAGATCAACCACGTATCTATGGTTCCTAAAACCAAATCCCCGGCTTCAGCCTTCTCGCGAGCTCCTTCAACGTTATCGAGAATCCATTTCACTTTGGTTCCGGCGAAATAAGAGTCGATCACCAAACCGGTTTTCTCTTGAATCATTTCAGCCTTACCGTTTTCTTTCAGCTCTTCACAATAATCTGCGGTACGTTTATCTTGCCAAACGATCGCATTGTAAACCGGCTCTCCTGTGTTTTTATCCCAAACTACAACGGTCTCACGCTGATTGGTAATTCCAATCCCTGCAATGTTTTTTCCGTTCAAACCTTTAGAAACCGTTGCTTCTGCTGCAACACCTGCCTGTGTAGACCAAATTTCCTGTGGATCGTGCTCTACCCAACCCGGTTTTGGGAAGTATTGTTTAAATTCTTTTTGAGCTATCGAGACAATACCGCCTTTCTTATCGAAAACGATTGCGCGTGAGCTAGTCGTACCTTGATCTAAGGATAATATAAATTGGTCCATTGTATAAAAATAAATTAAAGATTATAAGCACCCTTACTCAAAAGCAAGGATGCATATTAAATTATTGCTAAGCTGTTACTGCACTATTTTCTATGCAATAGTCATTAGCCAGCTTTGTAAATTCTTCTATTTGATTAAGCTTCCAGGCTTCGTCACGCCCCAGTTCTTCGGCGATCATCGCAGCAACCTCTGCGGTCATATCGCGGGCTGCAGCCGCATCAAGAAATAACGCACGCACACGTCTTGCCAACACATCTTCTACCGTACGCGCCATTTCATAGCGTACTGCCCAGATGACTTCAGCTTTTAAAAACGGTAAACGTTCATGTAATTGCGCTCCCAGTTCAGGCTGTGCTTTGATTAAATCTGCGATGCCTTTCTGATCACTACCATAGATGTACATATGATTTGAACGATCTTCTGTGGGCGTTGCTCCATGTATTGCCAAGTGCTCTGTCGCACAGGCTTTCTTCGGAAGCTTTTTAAGCGAAATAGCCTTATTTATCGTGTCTTGAGCCATTCTACGATAGGTCGTCCACTTTCCACCGGTAATGGTAATCAATCCGGTTTCTGAAACGATCACTTTATGGCTACGCGAGATTTCCTTTGTTTTTTCAGAATCATCCTTAGGCGCAGCAAGCGGACGCAAACCGGCAAAAATACTTCGCACATCTGCACGTGTAACTTGCTTATTCAGGTAATTATTAAACGTTTGCAGGATGAATTCGATTTCCTGTTCTTGCGCTTGTGGCTCTAGACTGTGATCGTCGAGATTGGTATCTGTAGTACCTACTAACACTTTATCATGCCAAGGCACTGCAAACAACACACGACCATCGCTTGTTTTAGGAATCATAATCGCATCATCTCCCGGTAAGAATGATTTATCAAAAACCAGATGCACACCTTGACTAGGTACCACAGATTTCTTGGCTTCTGCATTTTCCATGCGTAAGATCTCATCAGTAAACACACCAGTTGCATTAATTACTACGTCACTAGCAAACGAATACTGAGTATCAGTTTCGGTATCTTTCGCTTCTACACCAATGATCTTGCCCGTTTCATTTTGAATCAAGTCGGTTACTTTAAAATGATTGAGCAGTGTAGCTCCATTTTCGATTGCAGTTTGTGCGATATTCGCTGCTAAACGCGAATCATCAAACTGTCCATCCTTATAAACTACACCACCGTAAAGTCCTTTTTGTCTTAGGGTTGAAAGACGCTCTGCTGTTTTTGTTTTATTGATATGCTTTGACTTACCTAAACTCAATTTTCCTGCTAGAAAATCATAAGCCTTCAGGCCAATGGTGTAATAGATTCCTTCCCACCATCGGTAATTGGGAATGATGAAATTTTGGTTCTTCACCAAATGCGGTGCATTTTGAGCCAAAAGTCCACGCTCGTAAAGCGCTTCTTTTACCAGATCAATATCTCCTTGTGCCAAGTAACGCACACCACCGTGTACCAATTTTGTACTTCGGCTTGAAGTACCTTTAGCAAAGTCGACCTGTTCTAACAATAAGGTTTTGTAACCTCTGGTAGCGCTATCTAAAGCAACACCCAGTCCGGTAGCTCCACCTCCTATAACGATCACATCCCATGCTTTGGTTTGTGAAAGTTGTCCTATCAAATACTCACGCGAAAATATATTAGCCATCGTTTGGTTTCTTAATATTTCATTATACCTCAAATTTATAAAAAACAAAACTAAAACGATTTCATTTGAAAGTTAAAGTTTCGTTTTAAATGTTAAATTTATAGTTAACGAATACAAACGAAACTAAAAGAAACCGTTTTTAAGTTCTGCCTAAGACCTTATATTTGTAGTGCTTATCAAGCACTTAAATGAAGCAACGATGGAACGGCACCAAGAAATATTAGACTTATTAAAAAAAGAAAAACACGTTAAAGTAGCAACACTTTGTGAACGTTTAGATGTGTCTGCCGTAACCATAAGAAAAGACCTTAAGTTATTAGAAGACAAGGGCCTACTCTTTAGAACGCACGGCGGTGCTTCTTTAGAGAATCCGTATATGAATGAGCGTGATGTAATTGAAAAAGCTTCGATTTCTGCTGAAGAAAAATCGGCGATCGCAGAAGCTGCTGCCTTGCGCGTTCAAGAAAATGACTCTATAATTATTGCCAGCGGAACCACTGTGCAACAATTAGGAAAAGCTATAAAACCGAAAGGAAAGCTTAACGTCATCACGAGCTCTCTGCTCGTAGCTATTGAATTGATGAAACATCGTGATATTGACATCATTCAGTTGGGTGGAAATATAAGACACCGCTCAGGATCTGTTACCGGTCACTATGCCGAGCACATTCTCAACCACATCTCTTCACATCAATTCTTTATGGGTGTAGACGGTATTGATCTGGATTTTGGCTGTACTACAACCAACATTGAAGAGGCCATTCTTAATAAAAAAATGATGGAAGCTGCTCAAAAAACCATCATTCTAGCCGATTCTTCAAAATTTGGAAAGCGCAGTCTGGCAAAGATTTGTGAACTTGATGACATCAGCGAGATCATCACAGATAAAGACCTTTCTACAGCAGACGCAGAGCGCATTCGCGAAATGGGAATTAAACTGACGCTGGTTTAAATCAGTCCAACTTCAGTTTTAAATATTTGATCTTTGATCGATTGTGTGTATACGTGATATGCACAAAACCATCTGAATCTTGAATGATCGCAGGATAACTGAATTCGCCTTCAGCTTCATTCTCCAACTGTAAGACATCAACCCAGTTAACACCGTCTGTACTATACGCAAGATTGAGTTTATTACGGCCGTCTGACCACTCTGCTCCCGCTTCGGTAGGATTGTATACCAAAAGAAAATTGCCGCTCTTAAGCGTAACTGCATCAATCCCGCTGTTGGGATTAAGCATCGTTCCCTTGGTTACTTCTGACCAGGTTTTTCCCTGATCTGCACTTTCACTTTCTAAAATGTAATTCTGATCACTGCGTAAAAGTGCTTTCAGATTTCCATTTTGAAGTTGAATCAATGTAGGCTGAATAACTTTAACCGTATCTGCTGAAGGTATCTCGGCGCGTTCCCAGGTGTAGCCGTTATCGCTTGATAATTCAATATGCGATGTCCAAACCGCACCATCTTCTGACTCGACACTCGACGGACCTACAATACTTCCGTTTTTAAGCTGAATGGGTTTATTTTTAATAGGTCCTAAAATCCCATCAGGCAATCTTTGTGCTGTTGACCACGAAGCGCCGTTATCTTCAGAAGTTTTAAACATTCCCCACCACGTCGATGGCGACGGTCCTTCTTTATAATACAGCATCAAGGTATCTTCTGCATTTTTAAACAAAACAGGGTTCCACGTAGGATAACTTAACCTATCATTCTCTGTCTGACCATCAGCGATTTTTTGTGGAGTTGACCAGACCGTATCCGTTAGTTTACTTTGATAAATACTCACTTCAGGATGTCGCTCGTACTCTCCACCAAACCAAGCTGCGATAATGCTACCATCTGCTGCTTCTACAAGCGTTGACGCGTGACACTGAGGAAAAGACGCTTGATCATAAATAAAACCCTCTTGAAGGATCTCGAATTCAGGCATCGTATTCTTTTGACAAGAAGTTACGCAACCTAATATTAGAACTAAAATCCTAAAGATGATTTTTTGATACATATTACTTTAATCTAATTCCCCTACTATCAATCTACCGTGATACACCTCGGCATCCACCATATGGTGAAACTCGGTTAAATTGAATTGTGTTATTTTTCCGGCTGGCATAATTTCGATTTGGGTGCCTGCTTGCTTCAATAAAGCTTTGAGATTTTCTGCACCGTCAAACGCATTAGATTTACCTCCAGAAGTCAGGATGGTATCAATTCCCTCAATCGAAATTAACTGCGTCAAGGCTTCCTGAAGATTTGGAGTGTTATCAAATGCTTTATGAATAACCACCTTGAGTGGTTTTGCAGCTTCCGTAAGCATTTCGATAGCTTCAATGTTTAAAGCGTTATTTTCGTGCAGCACACCAAAAACTACACCTTCGGCACCTTTCTTCTTGCAGAATTCAACGCAGGCTTTCATATGCTCCAGTTCGTCCTCGTTGTAAACAAAATTACCATTGCGTGGTCGAATCATAACCCGCACCGGGATGTTAACCGACTCAATAACTCCTGAAATCAAATCTGGCGCGGGTGTTAAGCCATCAAAGGCCAAATACGCACATAACTCCAAGCGGTCTGCACCTTTTGCCTCTGCTTTTATAGCCTGATCTAGTGTTTCTACACAGGCTTCTTTGATATATTTTTTTGACATAGGGGATAATATTGTTATTCTGAAAAGTTGGTTTATACTTTTATGAAAAGCGACTTAGCAGGCTTTTTCAACTGAATTCATCATGAACATCATCTAGTTCAGAATTAAACCTAAATGCTTCAGAATTTAATTTTTTAAATCTTCGAGTATGGGTGTTTTTTGAGCTTTAAGGCTCGTAATCATGGTATCATTAAGCTGCTCAAAAACAGTAATGGTATTGCCTTTATTCTTCAGCCAACATCCCGGAACGTAAAGCGTTTGCTGTGGACCCACTTTCCAATAGCGACCTAAATTATGTCCGTTTACGAAAACAATTCCTTTGCCCATTTCGCTCATATAAGAAAGGTATCTCCAAGTGTATCAAGATCGAAACTTCCGGAAGAAACCACCGGTCTTCCAGTTTTTACTTCAGCTGAATTTTCAACTTCCGGCACTTCAGAAAAAGGCGCTTTATACATTTCCCAGCCGCCGGTGATCTCATAATCGTTGATGCTCACGGGAGCGATAATTCCTTTAAGGTTATTTACAATCTCTGCACCGTAATTGATGCGCCCCATATTCTCTACCAAGATCTCTAAACTCCCATTAAATGGAATTTTAATCGGCATTTCATACGAGTTGAAGACGCGGTTGAGTTCGCCTACTTTCTTACCATTTACATAAACAGTTGCAAAATCGCGTAGCCCTGGCACTTTAAGTGTTCCGTTGATAGGCTGCGTAAAGCGTTTTTTGTACAACACATAACCGTAACCTTGCTCGAGTTGCTCAAACGTAAGCGGACTATCACTCGTAACCGGTTTTTGCTTTTTGATATAAGTAAGCGCATCCGTTGTTTTTGTCAATTGAATCTTCGGAATTTCAATAACCGGAATTTGTTCCGGTACCGCCGGGATCTCATACGGTACATATTTTTGCATCAATGCACGAATACTATCATATTTTGGAGTTGCCCATCCAGCTTCAGAAATAGGCGCATCATAATCGTAGCTGGTAATATCCGGCTGAATATCGTGCTCATCATTATAATTGGCTCCTGAGGTAAAACCGAAATTGGTTCCGCCGTGCGCCATATAAAAATTGAAATTCACACCGTTTTCAAGATACACTTCAGTCTGCTTTGCAATATCTGAAGCGCTGATTTTTACAAAAGGCTCTGCCCAATGATCTAACCAACCGGGATAAAACTCAGCAACCATATACGGCCCTTCGTTATTATTAAATTTATTGACCACCTTTTTCAGGTTATCGATATTTCCTTCTCCGTTAGCTGTAGGTAATACGCCTTCAAGACTTCCGCCTTCAAAAAGCCACGCACCATCAGAAATAAAAAATGGTGCTTGAAAACCGGCATCTTTCAGCATTTTAAAAATAGCTTCTTTGTATGCTTTATGATCTTCCGGCGAGATATCTTCTCGCTGAGCCACATACGAACCAAACTCATTCTCTACCTGCGTCATAATGATGTTTCCACCATTATTAACCTGTAAAGGTGCAACTTGTTTAGCGAGCTGGTTGATGTATTCTTTACAAGCTGCTAAGAATTGCTCATTATTCTCGCGCACTTTAAGCCCCGGAATATTTTGTAAAAACCAAGGATAACCACCAAATTCCCACTCACCGCAAGCATACGGTCCCGGGCGTAAAATGATGAACATCTCTTCTTCCTGTGCGATTTTAATGAACTCGGCTACGTTGCGGTTTCCGGTTTCAAAATCCCAAACTCCGGGCGCAGGATTGTGGTAATTCCAGAACACATACGTTGCAATGGTATTCAAACCCATCGCTTTCATCATCTGAATGCGATGACGCCAATATTCCTTTGGAATACGCTCGTAATGCATCTCACCGGAGTAAATAGGCGTTGGTTTGCCATTATACACAAAAGAGCCATTTTCTATTTTGAATGGTGCATTATCCTGAGCTTGAGCAAAGCCAAAACTCAACACAATTAAGACTAAAGCGAAAATGTTTGTTCTTACAACTTGCATAGAATCTAGTATACTTCGATGTTAGAGATCAATGGGCAAGCTAGTGCTTCGGTGATCTCGATTTTAAGTTTTGACGTTTCCACTCCATTCAATTTCAGGATGCGTTTATGTCCGATCGTCGTTTGGTTTTGCACTTCTTTCCAAGCACCATCTTCCCAAACCGAAACCGTAAATGCAGCCACGCGCTGGCCAAGTTTAATATACTCTTGAAGCGAAATATAATTCAGTGTTTGCGGCGCATCCCAACTCAGTTCGATGCTTCCGGTAGTTACACCGTCATTTGTTGCCCAATAGGTTTCTGCATCGCCATCAAGCACTTTATCTGCAGCATAAACCGGCTTATCGCCACGCACAGGTGTTGCGGCGGCAGTAGCCTTTGACGCTAAATTTTCAGCAAAAACGCTGTCTAATATTTTTCTGAATCCACGAAGTGACGCCACATCATTCTCGTGAAACAAACCACGACGGTCTGGCGGAATATTCAACAATAAGGTTGAACCACGACCTACAGAAGTCAGGTACAGTTCAAATAAATTTTCTGGAGAGCGCACCAGCGAATCTTCTGAAGCGTGATAAAACCATCCCGGACGAATCGACGTATTTACCTCTGCCGGAATCCAGCTTTTTCCGTTTTTGGTTCCGCTTTGCAAGAGTTCTTCAATTCCTGCTTTACCGGCATAAAGCGTATCTGTTGTAATGGTATTCCAATGGGTTTCTCCGCCAATTCCGCGTTCATTTCCTACCCAACGCAAATCTGGCCCGGCATCACTAAAAAACAAAACCTGCGGCTGCATAGAATCAACCATTTTTAAAGTCGTTGGCCAATCGTAATAATTTTGACGATCGATCTTGCGCTCTTCATTAGCGCCGCCATAGTAACCGTCACCACCGTTAGCACCATCAAACCACATTTCAAAAACAGGTCCGTAACCGGTGAATAATTCTTTAAGTTGATTGCGGTAATACGTGATGTAAGATTCCTCACCATAATCGGCACGATTACGATCCCAAGGAGATAGATAAACCCCAAATTGCAAACCGTGTGCTTTGGCGGCTTCTGAAACTTCTTTTACTAAATTCCCTTTTCCATCTTTATACGGACTCGAAGCTATATCGTGCTCGGTATATGCTGAAGGCCACAAGGCAAAACCATCGTGGTGTTTTGCTGTTAGAATGGTTCCGCTGAAACCGGTTTCTTCCAAAACAGACATCCACTGATCGGTATCCAATTCAGACGGATTGAAAAGCGCTGGAGATTCATCTCCGTAACCCCATTCTTTATCGGTAAAGGTATTTATGGTAAAATGAATAAAGGCATTCATTTCCATATCATACCACGCGAGCTGCTCTTCTGAAGGCACTGCTCCATAAGGCTCAGGAACACCGTCATTTGAAGATTCACAGGCTACAAGACTACACAATAAAAAACTTAATAAAGGAATATAAAATCTATTCATACAAAGCGTTTATTCTGATTTATAAGAGAATGCAAGCGCTGCTTTTGCAGCGTTTCTTACCGAAGCAGGAAGCTTTACCGTTACCACATTATCTTTAATCGTATAGTTTAGTTTTTTCCCGGTACTTACCAGTTTAAGACTGCTTCCTTTTTTAGGAAGATTACCTTCCCAGCTCACCGTATTGGGTACCGCTTCACCTTCGGTCAATAAAGTTATTGCAAATGTATTTTTGTCGTTTGCCGTAAAATAGGTTGCCTCACTGTGATAATTGTCGATCGCGTAGGTACCGTAAATTGCCTCACCGTTTGTGTCTAACCAGTTTCCTATTTCAGTAAGAATAGGTAGCGCATCAGGAGGTAATAAACCGTCTGGTTGTGGCCCAACTCCTAAAAGCATATTTCCACCTTTAGCTACAACTTCAACTAAACTATGAATCACTTTTGCCGAAGTTTTAAAGTTATCATTAGGCACATACCCCCAGTTATTTCCTAAGGTCATATTGGTTTCCCAAGGATGATCTAGTTTGGTTTCAGGGATCGAACGCTCAGGAGTTTGATAGTTCTCGTAAGGCCCATGAACAGTACGGTCTGCAAAGATGATTCCCGGCTGTGCTTCCCTTGCCATTTTTGCGATACGTGGCATATCGATCTCCTGACTGAATTCTGGAATTGGAGCTCCCCAAGCGCGCACTTCATCGGTTACGGTCTCACGCGGGCGTACCCAGCCACCATCTAACCATAAAATATCTATTGATCCATAATCGTGCATCAGCTCACTGATCTGATTGAAGGTGAAATCCTGAAAGCTTTTCCATTTTTCAGGATATTTTCTGATGTCATAATTCACATTACGGTCTGGTGTTGCATATTTATCCCACCAGAAATCTTGCGAATGCCAGTCTGGTTTAGAAAAATAAGCCCCAATCATAAAATCTTTCTTTCTAAATGCCTCAAATACATATTTGGCAACATTAGCTTTTGGATGGTTTTTGAAAGGTCCGTTGGTGATTTTATAATCGGTTTGCTGGGTATCAAACATATTGAAACCGTCGTGATGCTTGGTGGTAAAAACCACATATTTCATTCCTGCATCGGCAGCAGCATCAGCCCACTGGTCCGGATCAAAATTCACCGGATTAAATACTGAACTCAAATTCCAATACCATTTTTTATAGTCGTTGTATGAGATTCCTTCAGGACGCTCCAACCAAGGCTCAGAGCAAATTTGCCAGCTCTCTATAATCCCGGGAACTGCATACACGCCCCAATGAATAAGCATACCAAACTTTTGATCGCCCCAAGTAGCAAGTTTCGCTTTAACCTGAGGATCTGTTGGTGCTTGATATATTTTTGATTGTTCGTGCAGATTGCCACCTTGTGCAAATAAGCCGTTGCTGCCGGATAGGGATCCCAGCAGCACAGCTAAAACATAAAAAAACTTAGAGTATGAAAGGCGTTGCATAAAAACTTTAGTTGTTTGTTAATCTTATGGATTCTAACAGTTCAAAACTGTCTTTAAGTCTAATATCTTGAGAAGAAGCTCCTAATTGAACTTCAAATTCACCGGCTTCGGCTACGTGATTCATTTCGGCATCAAAAAGCGCCAATTCTACTGGCGTCAACGTGAACGTCACTGTTTTGCTTTCGCCTTTGGCTAAATGAATACGTTCAAAACCACGTAATTGTTTTACTGAAGTTACCACGCTGCTTACCACATCGCGCACGTACAATTGAACGACTTCATCCCCATCACGATCTCCGGTATTGGTTACTTCAACCGAAACTTCAATGGTCGTGTTTGCAGCATTTCCGCTTTGCGTAATCTTTAAATCAGCATAGTCAAAAGTAGTATAACTCAAGCCGTGACCAAAAGCATACAAGGGTGCCGAAGTTTCTTCAACATAGTCACGACGTTTGGGCCACCAGTGGTTATAATACACCGGTGATTGTCCTACCGATTTTGGAATCGAAACCGGTAAACGACCCGCCGGATTATAATCACCAAATAAAACATCTGCCAGCGCGTGACCTCCCTGTGAACCGGGATACCACGTGTCTATAATTGCAGGAATGTGTTTGGCAGGCCAATTGATCAACAATGGTCTGCCGGTAATCAACACTAATATTGTAGGAGTTCCTGTTGCCTCCACAGCCTGTAAAAGCTCTAATTGTTTCCCCATTAGGTCTAAGGTAGAACGGTCGTAGCCTTCACCACTTTCCATATCGCTTAGCACCTCATTTTCTTTTGAAGACACGGTTGCCGCACCGGTTTCCAGATATTCGGTTTTAAAATCCCGTGCACTGGAACCTCCTAAAACCACAATAGCAACTTCAGCATTTTTTGCGGCTGCTACCGCTGCCGGAATATCGGTTTGTATGGTATCGCGAATGGCTGTCCCTTTTACATAAGTAATTTCGGCCTTTGGCATTTTGGCACGAATTCCCTCAAGAGGCGTCACGATAAATTCTGGTTCTTGAGGCGCAGTATAATCTCCCAATTGATTGTATTGTGTATCTGCATTGGGCCCGATCACCGCAATTTTTTTCAGGTTTTTAGAAAGTGGAAGCAATCCATGCTCATTTTTAAGTAAGGTTATCCCTTCTAGCGCCATTTCTTTTGCGATCGCTATATGTGCAGTACTGCGCACCACTTTTTTGGGTGTCTTTTCTTCTACGTATGGATTTTCAAAAAGCCCCATTTTAAACTTTAAACGCAATACGTATTTCACCGCTTCGTCTAAACGTGCTTCGGAAACCTTTCCGCTTTTAAAAGCATTGAGCAATTCATCATCAAAGCCATTTCCACCTAAATCTGCATCAACACCGGCGTTCATCGCCAAGGCTGCAGCGTCTTCAAAAGTTGCCGCCGCATGATGATCACCTTTGATTCCTTCAATACTCGCCAAGTCTGAAACTACAAAACCCTTAAAGCCCCATTGCTCCCGCAATAAACCGGTAAGCAAGGCTTTATTTGAAGTACTCGGAATCCCATCAACCGAACTGTACGCCGTCATCACCGAAAGTGCTCCTGCATCAATCGCCTTTTTGAACGGATACATATAATCTTGCATGAGTTCGCGTTGCCCAATATGCACCGCACCACCGTTGTGACCGCCTTCAGAAACTCCGTAAGCTGCAAAATGCTTTAAGGTTGAAATTACATTTTCGGGATTATCAATTCCCTCTCCTTGGAAGCCATCTATAACGCCCAATCCCATTTCAGAAATTAAATAAGGATCTTCGCCAAAGGTCTCTTCAACCCGAGACCAGCGCGGTTCACGTGCTAAATCTAAAATAGGACCGTACCCAATATGTGCACCTTGAGCGCGCAATTCTTTTGCAACTGCCGCTCCCATTTTTTTATTCAACTGCGGATTAAAGGTACTCGCCTGAGCGATAGCCGAAGGAAACTCTGTTGTCCCAATTGCCATGTGCCCGTGCATCGCTTCTTCTGCAAGAAACAAGGGAATTCCTAGCCTACTTTCTTCAACAGCTACTTTTTGAATGGCATTGGTCGCCTTTGCTGCAAGTTCAGGACTTAGACCATTTAATAAGGTTTTTTGTGTCCAGGGATCGGCACGCATCACGCCCCAAAGGGCGCCAATTTTCTGTTCTTCAATCGCCGTTTTTAGCGCTTCGCTTGCTTCAACCGAATTACTGGTTTTGGTATACATTTTCCACCCTAAAAGTGTGGTAAGCTGACCTACTTTTTCTTCTACAGTCATGCGCTCTAGCAAGTCTGTAACCCTAGCTTCTATAGGCGCTCTAGAACTTTTGTAAACAGCATTAGCAGGAACTTGCTCCTGTGCCGAAAGTTGCACTGCTGTGAAAACAAGCACGAACACAGCAGCTGTCAACTTTCTCAAATAAATATAACACATATGACCTTTTAGCTTTTTTCTGAAGGTATTGTCAAAATCTCAACAATAAGATAAAAATACTTACAATACGCTCTTTAAAACTATAAGAACATCAATTCGTTTTGAAAATTAATCGCTGAATAACCGTTGCGCGTAGCTTAGCGACGCTAAATATTAAGATTTTCTTAAATAACCTACCTTAAGGCAAGCCTATGAGGCATTGGTTACAAACGAATTTTCAATTTCGAGGCAAGCCTCGGAGTATAAAACCCTTTGGCGGCCCCAATAAACATCAGAATGTAGTTTAGAACTTGAAATGAACTCACATACTTTCTTAATGTATTAGCCACGTACCACACCGCCAATAACTAGACTTTATAATTCGTTTTACAAATCACAATATAGCAGACTTCAGTCAAGAACGTTTCACTTCATTCGCTCTAAAGCGTAAATTACGTTAGCGGCAACCTCCTGATATTAAATCCTAAGATTTTACCCATAAAAAAAGGGCGCTTGCAAAAGCGCCCTTTTCACCAGAAACAATTTAAAAAAAACTCAAAAAACTCTCGTTTTTATGCGCTGCCATAACTTCACCAGGGCTATGGTTGCAATCAGCGTGAGTAACGTTAGGATGCTGGCCTGAGTGTAATACCCATAAATCCAGTATCCGGTGCTAAATAACGCACCATATATTGTAATACAACCTACGAGTGTTGCTAAGATTCCTGCGGGAACAGACCATTTTTGATTAGACTCCATTAAAGCCTGACCTTCTGCACGTGCGCGCACAATGATCTTTTCCCAACCCGGACCTCCAGGCTGTGTTTGTTTATAAAAATTAAATAAGGTTTTATCTTTTTCCGGCTTGGTTAAATAGGTTACCGAAATCCAAACTATCGAAGTAAGCAAAACGACCACCGGATAGGTTGACCAATTAGGTAACAATCCATCTGCCTCTGCAGTACCAAAAAGAACAACACCTAATGAGGTAAAATTGAATAGAATCGAAATGATCCCGGAAGAGAACATCGCAGAAATCTCACTCCACGCATTGATGCGCCACCAAAACCAGCGTAAGATAAAGATCAATCCTGTACCTGCTCCAAACATCAAAATGATATTGAACAGTTGATAGGCATTCGTAAGCAGTAACGCAACTCCAGAACTGATTACCATCAATAAAACCGTAGAAATTCGTCCTACATTTACCATTTCTTTTTGAGAAGCTCCAGGTTTAACATAGCGTGCGTAAAAGTCATTTACCACATACGAAGAACCCCAGTTTAAATGCGTTGATATAGTAGACATATAGGCCGCAATTAATGAAGCCATCACAAGACCTAATAATCCGCTGGGCAGCTTGGTTAACATCGCCGAATAGGCTAAATCATCTCCTAACTTACTTTCTACAATATTCGGGAACGCCTCGTGAATACTTGCGATATCTGGATACACTACTATTGAAGCCAAGGCTACCAAAATCCACGGCCAAGGACGTAATGCATAATGCAATGCGTTAAAGAAAAAAGTTGCTCCAATGGCGTGGTTTTCATCTTTAGCAGCAAGCATACGCTGGGCAATATAACCACCACCTCCGGGTTCTGCCCCGGGATACCAGGCACTCCACCATTGTACCGCAAGCGGAATGATCAATAAAGTGATTAAGGTGGTAGAATCGTCAAGATCAGGAAGGATATTGATTTTATTGATCACTGCTTCGTTAGCCATTAAACCTTCCATCCCGCCAACTTCTGGCAGATTCACACAGTAATATGCTGCGCCAATACCACCGGCCATTGCCGCAAAAAAGAGAATAAAATCGGTATAAACCACCCCTTTAAATCCTCCAATCGTACTGAAGATTACTGTAACCAACCCGGCGTAACCTATAGTTTCTAACGGAGTCAAACCAAGCATGATTTGACCTATTTTGATCGCAGCCAAAGTCACAGCACTCATCGCCATGATATTGAAGATCACGCCCAAATACACTGCACGAAAACCACGTAAAAATTTAGCAGGTTTTCCGCCGTAGCGTAATTCATAAAATTCAATATCGGTGTTCACTTCAGACTTACGCCACAGTTTTGCATATACAAAAACAGTAAGCAAACCGGTGATCAAAAATGCCCACCATACCCAGTTACCGCTCACTCCTTGGTTACGCACAATATCGGTAACCAAATTAGGCGTATCGGTAGAAAAGGTGGTCGCCACCATTGAAATCCCCAATAACCACCACGGCATGTTTCGGCCTGAGAGAAAATATTCTGAGGAGCTTTTACCTGATTTTTTTGCAACCAAAAGCCCAACAATAAGGGTTGTTGCAAAAAAGCCAATGATAATGGCATAATCAAGTGTTTCTAAAGCTACCATAAATGAATATTCGTTTTAATTTTTTATTATCTCAACTTAAAAGTGATAACGCATAAAAGCTTCCATCGCAGCATATTCTGCAAGTCCTAAAGCTCTATACTTACCGGCAGTCTCTTTATTTCGATCTTCGGCACGCACCCAAAACTCACGCAAGTCTTCTCCTTGAAACATCACACCGTCTTTTTGTGACTGGTGATAGAAAATTGCCTGACGCTTTTTAAGCACCTGATCTGGGCTCATAGGAACCGCCATCTCGATCTCGTGCATTTCGAACTCGTGCCAAGCTCCGCGGTACAACCACACCCAGCAATCATTCATATACGATTCGCTCTTGAGCTGCTTAAGCGATTCAAAAATAATATTTAAACACACTTTATGCGTCCCGTGCGGATCTGCAAGATCACCAGCCGCATAAATTTGATGCGGTTTTACTGTTGCGATCAGGTCATTCACAATGTCAACATCATCCTGAGACATTGGATTCTTTTTAATCCCTCCTGTTTCATAGAATGGAAGGTCTAAAAAGTGTACTTGCTCGTCAGGAACTCCCTCAAAACGGGTCGCTCCTAAAGACTCACAACGTCTTATAATTCCTTTTAACTGACGCACTTCAACCGGATCGATCTCATTGCGCTGTTTATTTTTTATTTGTTCAGCAATCGCTGCAAATTTCTCTCTGTCACCGTTACCAATTTGTGCAGCAACTTCAGCAAACTTCAAAGCCTCGTGGTCTGAAACCGCAATATTTCCTGAAGTCTGATAAGCGATATGCACCTCGTGACCCTGCTCTACCAGACGGTCAAAAGTACCTCCCATCGAGATCACATCATCGTCAGGGTGTGGACTAAAAATAATCACACGCTTTTTTGCAGGCTCGGCACGTTCTGGTCTGTTAGTATCATCTGCTCCCGGCTTACCTCCCGGCCATCCCGTGATGGTATGCTGAAGCTTATTAAACATTTCAATATTAAGATTATACGCAGAACCTTGAAGTGCCAGAAGATCTGACATCCCGTTGTCGTTATAATCTTTATCGGTAAGGCTTAAAATCGTTTTATTTACTTTTTGGCACAGCCAAAACACTGCCTTTGCAGTAAGTTCTTTGGTCCAGTCACAAGTACCCACTAACCACGGCGTTTTCACTCGGGTTAATTCTGAAGCAGCTGCATCATCAAGCACAAATGTGGTGTTCTCGTGCTCCTGTAAATAGGTTGCCGGTACGTGTGAAGAGATTTCGCCCTCAATGGTTTCTTTTAAGATTTCAGCTTTATTTTGCCCCCATCCTAAAAGTACAATACGCTTAGCACCAAGCACAGTATTGATCCCCATAGTGATCGCCTTCTTAGGCACATTAGACAAACCTCTAAACGCTCCCGAAGCATCAGCACGCGTCAAGTAATCTAGCGTGATCATTCGGGTTCCACTGTTGAAATGCGACCCAGGCTCATTAAAACCAATATGACCGGTTCGCCCGATTCCCAATAACTGAAAATCTAAACCTCCGGCTGCTTTTATTTTTTCTTCGTAAGCAATACAGAACGACTTGATCTCTTCTTGAGCAATCGTCCCGTCTGGAATATTCACCTGATCTGCAGGAATATCCACATGATTGAATAAATGCTCGTGCATAAAGTAGTGATAACTCTGCACGTCTGATTTATCCATCGGCCAGTATTCATCAAGATTAAAGGTGATCACATTTTTAAAGCTCAAACCTTCCTCCTGATGCATACGCACAAGTTCTGCATATACATTGATAGGTGAAGAACCGGTTGCAAGACCTAAAACGCATTTTTCACCAGCAGCTTCTTTGCTTCTGATTAAATCTGCGATTTCCTGAGCTACGATTATTGAAGCATCGGTAGCATTTTGAAAACTGATGTTGTGTATTTTTTCAAAACGCGTTTCTTCAAACTTCCCCGCGGGTTCATATTTGATCAATGCCGAATCTTTAACCTGTAAATCCATATCTGCTGAATGAGTTTTGCTAACTTTTAAAAAATGCTTAGAAAACTATGATTCTTTATTATTCTCACATCATCACGCTACAATATCTAGCTTTCTAAGGTTGAAATTCCCAATTTTCTTAACTATTTCAAAAAAGATTCGATAGACAACTGCTGTAAGAAGCTAAATAACATCTTTTATAATACGCAATCGGCGATCAAAGGTTAATAAAATGAGAACAATGCGCCTTCACTTATTCAAAAACGACGTGAGTTGCCTCAACCCAATCCTTATGAGCGATCACCGGCTTTCTATAGGTTTTACCATCTATAGAGTACAAACTTGACCTATTTGATGGATCTTTTGACGCATTTTGTATCGTCAATGTTTTGTTATCATAAAACTCAGGATTCAAGTGAATCGTGATCTTTTTAAACTGCGGTGCTGAAAGCGTATACGTAGCATCTCCCGGAGTCATCGGGTAAAAGCCCATCATCGCATAAATAAGCCAAGCACTCATCGTTCCTGTATCTTCATTCCCCGGAAGCCCTGCAGGTTTATTGGTAAAATACGTATCAATTAAAGACGCTACTTTTTCTCGGGTCTTATAACTCTTGCCTGGAAGATAATTGTATAAAAACGGATACGCAATATCTGGCTCATTAGCCATATCAAACTGATCCTCTGCAAAAAGCGCATCGAGCTTAGCTTCAAACTTTTTGGCCCCACCCATTAATTTTATCATTCCTTTAATATCGTGTGGCTGCATAAATAAATACTGCCACGCATTACCTTCAATAAATCCGGGGTTCTCGGTAAAATTAGCACCCGCAAGAGGATCAAAAGGTTCGTACCAACTCCCGTCTGCCATTTTAGGTTGTAAAAAGCCTGATTCTTTATTGAATAGTTTTTTATAAGAAAGTGCACGCTTCATAAAACGCTTAGCATCTTCCTTTTTTCCTAATTCTTCTGCAAGCAATGCAATGTTATAGTCGGCAATATTGTATTCTTGAGTTGTAGATACAGGCCCAGAAATACCAGAATCAGCACTCACATACCCTTTATCAATATATTCAGCTATACCCGGTCTCAACGGGTTCTCCGCACGGGCATCAGCGCTTTTTAGCATCGCAGTGTATGCTTTTTCCACATCAAAATCGGTAATTCCTCTTAAATAAGTATCTGCTAAAACTACTGCTGCAGGGTCACCAACCATAGTAAAGGTTTCTGTAGCATTAAGCTCCCACTTGGGCAGCCAATCATTTTGATCATAAATCTCAAGCATAGAATTTACCATATCCAATTGCTCTTGCGGATACAACAAACTCATCAACTGGTGGTAATTACGATAGGTGTCCCAAAGCGAAAATACCGTATAACGGGTTCCGTCTGTTTTTTTAGTCGCTCGGGTTTTCATTGCGGGATACTGGCCGTTACTGTCATTTAAAATACTTGGCGCAATCTGCGTGTGATACAATCCTGTATAGAAAATGGTTTTATCATCTGCATCGTCACCTTCTACCTCAACTACACTCAACTTATCATTCCAAGCTTTTTTGGTTTGCTCATACACCTCGTCAAAAGATGCATCGCCTACTTCTTTATCAAGATTCTCTCGTGCGTTTGCTATACTCACATAAGAAACGCCTATTTTCATCACGACCTGCGTAGGCTTTTCAAAATCATACTGCACATAAGCGCCAATACTATCTCCCACCACTTCGCGCATAAATTGCTCTTTGAGACGCGTCTTTCCGTTATAACCCATCCACTGTGCTTCTACACCCTCATAGGTTGCCGGTTTATCCCAAATACCAAAATTTTGTGGTGCTTCAGAAATGCGCGCAACAAAATATACCGGATAGGCACTTTCAGCATTATTATAACAAAACGAACCTACCATACGGTAGCCTTCAATCTCTGTAGGTGAATTGAACTTAAGCATCGCACCGTGTTCGTTAGTAAGACCAAGGCCTAAATTCAATAAAAGATTGGCCTTTCCGGCAGGAAAACTATACCTGCTCACACCCACGCGCGTGCTTGCGGTGAGTTCGGTTTTGACATCATATTTATCTAAGTCAACCGAATAATATCCCGGTTTTGCTTCTTCGTTTTTATAGGTCGTACCATACTCTAAATGCGCTGTTTTGAGTTCGCCTGTAGTGGGCATACTCAAAATCACGCCTAGATCAGGACAGCCCACACCACTCATATTAAGGTGACTGAAACCGGTTAAAAAGGTATTCTCGTTCACATAAGGGTTAGACAACCAGCGGCTGTCTTTTTCCAGTACATTTTGAGGCCCAGCAACGTTAAATGGCGAAACACTCGCCATCCCGCGCGGAGCGATCGCTCCCGGATGGGTAGCTCCAAAATTAGAAGTACCTATAAATGGGTTAACATATTGGGTGTAATCCTTTTGCTGCGCAGTTGCCACAAAACCGAAGCATAATGCGACGAACAAAGCAACTTTTAAATAATTCATGCTCTTATATTTTCTCTTAATTCACTAAAATCTCATCTACAAACAACCACGCGCCGCCTCCTTTTGGAGTTTTAGACAAAGGCTGAATACTTACGCGAATGTACTGTGCCTGCTGCGCTTCAAAATCCAGTTTAAAATTCTCAATCTTTGCGCCCGGATTGGGTTGATAATCTCGTGTGGTTTGCGCTACTTGCTGAAAGTTTGCCCGATCTTGAGACACTTCAACTTTCACTTCCTCTGGAAAATAAATCCCGGTTCCCTGCTCTTCTAAAGTTCCTACAACCACTTGCTGCACGTATTTCAATTCCTGTAAATCGATCGTAACCACAGCCGGATTATTGATCCATCCCTGCCAGCGACCGTCTTCAAAATATTTGCTTCCGCGCAGCACATCAACTAAAGCTGTTGCCCCAGTTGAAGCATAATTCGCATTGTAGTCAAATTTATACGTTACCGGCTTTGCAACGGCTTGATGAAAGTCAAAAAACTTATTCATCGCATCGCCCATTTGCTTTCCGTTTTCAAAAACAGCAGCTTTTACGAGCGTGGTGCTATCAATTGTAATTGGCACTTCATAAACTGAAGATCCTGAAGTTAATTCAGCATCATCTAATGCGTAATGAATTTCAGTTTCCGGAAATTCTGATTGTAAAGCCACCGTTATCTTACCGGTTTCTAAATCAATTTCAGACTCCGGTTGAATAGCAAACGCACTTTTTGCATAATTGATATCCATCACGTCAAAACGTTGCATCATTTTACGCACACGCTGCGCGTAGTTTTGCCAATCTTGTTTTTCTTCTGGACTCCAAAGTACTTCTGCAGCCGCTGTTAACCTTGGAAATAACATGTATTCTGAATGCGCTTCGGTAGGAATATATTCTGACCACAAATTGGCCTGCCCTCCTAAAACGTGTTTCTTTTGTTCTACGCTCATCGAGTCGACCACCGGACTAAACGCATACACTTTTTCTAGCGGAAGAAACGCATTAAAGGCTACCGGCTCATAGTCTGGACTGCCTTGATAATAATCAAAATACATATGGCTCACCGGTGTCATAATCACATCGTGACCGGCTTTGGTCGCTTCCCAACCTCCTTCAAAACCACGCCAACTCATCACCGTTGCTTTTTGTGGCAAACCACCTTCGAGAATCTCATCCCAACCGATCAAGGTTCTATTGTGAGCGCTTAGAAATTTCTCAATGCGCTTCATAAAATAACTTTGCAATTCGCCGGTATTCGCAAGACCTTCTTCGCGCATGCGCTTTTGGCAATGTGGGCAGGTTTCCCAGTCGGTTTTTGTTGCTTCATCTCCGCCTGCGTGAATGTATTCTCCCGGAAAAAGTTCCATTACTTCGGTTAACACATCTTCAAGAAATTCAAAAGTAGATTCTTTACCTGCGCAATAAATATCGGTTATGGGCCACACACCTCCCGAAGGCACTGCGATAGGTTCTTCTTTACACGACAACCAAGGGTACGCCGCGATCGCGCTCATCACGTGCGCGGGCATCTCGATTTCAGGAATCACTCGAATTCCTTTTTCTTTTGCGTAGGCTACGATCTCTTTAATGTCTTCCTGCGTGTAAAAACCACCAAAAGTTGCTTCGTCATCCGGATCATTTGGAGTGCGGGCATTCCAGTGTTTGTTTTCCTGGTCTACGCGGAAACCTCCAACTTCTGTAAGTTTAGGATACTTCTTAATTTCTATGCGCCAGCCCTGATCGTCTACCAAGTGAAAATGAAAGGTATTGAGCTTTAGAAAAGCCATACGATCCAGATGTTTTTTGATGTATTCTTTACCGAAAAAATGACGAGAGACATCTAAATGGCTTCCGCGATACGGGTATTGCGGTGCGTCATCAATTGAAACATTAGGAATGTATAATGCTAGATCTGAAACCTCTGAAGTACTTTCAATCTCTTTTGGAAGCAGTTGTCTGATGGTTTCTAAACCGTAAACGAAACCTAGTTTAGAGTTGGCTCCTAAAGTCACTTTTTCATTAGTAACCTTGAGCGAATAAGCCTCACTTTCTAAAGTGTCATTCCGTTTTAACTGAATGCTATTTGAAGTTTTTTCTGAAGTAACTCCTAGCGTAAAGCCTGCAGACCGCACTAATAGATCATTGAGAATACCGGTTAGAACCTCAAGACTATCTTCTGCAATAACAAATTGCGTTTCTGGAGTGATCTCAAAACTCCCGGAATGCAACTCCAAAGATTTAGGTTGAGGAATTAAAACCAGATCAGCCTCAGTAAAAGAGGGATGCTCCTTTTCGGCACAACCTATCAAGGCAATTGCTAAAAGAAAAAAGAGTGTTTTTATAGGTTTCATAAAATAGTATTTCAATATTTTGAATCTAAGACAAGCCATTCTATTACATAGCATAAGGTACAGTTGTCCCAGAAATTGTTTTCCGGGACTAGCTGTACCTAAGTAAACTTCCTCAGGGCAAGCCCATAAGGCATTGATTGGAAACGAATTTTCAATTTCGAGGCAAGCCTCGAAGTATTAAACCCTTTGGCGGTGCCAATAAAGATTCGTTCTTGGTTTTAGAATCTCTAAGCGAATCTAAACACACATATAAAGCCTTATGCCAGGCTTAGTTTGCAGCCTTAATTACCTCAAGTAATTCTGGCGTAAGCGCATTTCCGTCAAAAAAGGATGCTCCTTTTGCACCGTTATCTTTTGCAAGCTGAATGGCCGTTGCAAGATCTTCGGGACTCATTTCTGGCACATAAATACCAGTATGCAATTCTGTACCTGTTCCTTCAAGATCTTTTACACCCTGACCGGTAGCAAAGCCAATCCAGTCGATCTCTTCGTTATAAAAATTGTGGTAGATCATAGGTAAAACCACATCGATGTTCCATTTATCCCAACGCTGACGCACCATATGGTCTGCCATTTCAGGATAAGGAAAAACAGCTCCTGTTAAGAGTTTTCCGTTTTTATGCGCAATCTCATAGGCATCGTCAACAACAGCTTTGATCTGATTTAAACGGAATTGTTTCCACTCCATATCGATCGCCGTGTTGTGTGATTCTAACGGATTTTTATGATGCTCTTCTTCAAACTTTGCAATACAAGCGTCGCAATAACAGAAATCATATTCAGGCAACTCTGTGTCTTGAACGAGATCGTATTTTGGTAAAAGACCTATTGGTAAGAACACATCTGGATAACGAATGTAATCCAGATGGAAACTGCTCACACCTTCTACCTGAGTAAGCTTGTCGATCAAACCTAAAATGTGATTACGCGATCCCTCACGCGTAGGGCATAAAAACTGATAATAATCTACATACGGACGATGGTCAAACGTTGAATTTCCTTCTTTGCTTACCGCATACCACTCCGGGTGTTTAAGCGCTACCGTGTCTCCGGGGCGGTTCATCGTAAACATCCAAGCGTGCACCTCAAGACCTTCAGCGGTTGCTAAAGGAGTAAGGCGGGCTAATAAATCTGCATCTGCATTGGTATTGATCAAAACAGCATCCAGACCATTTTCAGCATACTTCTTAAATTCCTCTACATAAGAATCATCGCTACGCTTAGGATCTGCAGTCGTCCAAGTCCAGAATTTAAAATCGTCAGATGCAGCAGATGCAGCAGCAGTTGTAGGCTCTGCAGCCTCTTCTTTGCTTCCTGCAGGATGCATATTATCAATACAAGAAGTAGCTATTATCGTGAATAGCGCTACGATTACAAGTTTTAGTTTCATAGATTTCCTTAATTAATTTTTGAATATTTGCCATCTTCCTGAATGCGATAGCTCGCATCAGAATATGGACTTTCGACAGTTATAGACCAACCATAGTTATGATTATCCAAAACCGGAGTTATAGTTTTTTGATCTAGCTGAAAGCTTTCAGCCTCAATTGCTTCAAGCGAAGTTGCCCAAGCTTTATGCTCAGAAAAATAGGCTTTTTGAGCACGGTAAAATTCATACAATTTCCAGCGTATTTTTTCCTCCTGCGGAATTTCAAACGTAACTTCATCTGAAACCGGCTTGGTAGAAAAATACACATAGCCCCAATGCTCGGGTTCGTGCATATTGATCACACCTTGCGGCGACCACACCCAATTGTATTCGGGTAAAAAGTTACCCTCAGCATCCTTTTTGCGGCTGTAGGTCTCGCCGTCTAATTGGTGATCCCAATTCACACGTGAGAAATTAATGCGCCAAAATTGATCTGCCGGCAGGTCATTGCTTCCGCTAGCTTCTTTTAAGACTTCCCAAGGCATCGCGATCTCAACACTCCAACCCGCATCTGTATCTGTAGGATCGTTTAAAGTTCCATCAATAGAAACCGCAGTTTGCAAGCCTTGAATATCCCAACTGTCAAGTACAGGAGCCGACTCGCGATAGGGTTTTACCAGAAGTAAATCCCAAACCGTATTGAGGGCATTCATCTCAAACTCGTAATAGTTATGCGTGTCGCCGTCAGGATCTATAAAAATCTCAAAATCATTATTGTAAAAGATTACCGTATCGCGTTGCTTTAGTGTTGCCCACACGTGCGGCTCTTTAAGTTCGGCATAGAAATATAGGTTTTCATCATCCCAAAGCATTTTTACACGCGTATCATACTTGGGTGTTTTTACACCTTCTATATCGATGAACGATGCAGAAAATGGTGCTTTCTGCCAGACTTCTTCATCGGCCTTGCCATCAATCTCAAGAGGTGTTTCTATATGATGTGCCACATAAGAACGTGGCACTTGTTCCTGAGCACAACTCAAAAAACACACCAATAGAAACAGTAGTGAAATTGTGTTCTTAATCATATTATAAGCTGTTATTTTTAACGAAATCTATGATCTCGCTCAGTTTTCCAAAAGCTACCGAAGTTACGGTATCTGCCGCTCCGTAATACAACACCACCTTATCTTCTTCTACAGAATGCAATGTAGCACAAGGAAACAACACATTAGGAACATCACCTACCAATTCGTAAGGTGCTGCCGGCGCTAATAAATACGGCTGACTACGATACAATACTTTATCTGGGCTGTCTTTATCTAAGATCGCCGCTCCTACCGAATATCTAAATCCGTTGCAGGTGTTGATCACACCGTGATAGAACAATAACCAACCTTCATCGGTCAAAATTGGCACAGGACCTGCTCCAATTTTTGTACACTGCCAAGCGCTGTCTGTAAACGGCGCGACCTTCATCACACAACGGTGCTCGCCCCAATATTTCATATCTGGACTATAGCTGATGTAAATATCTCCAAAAGGCGTGTGACCGTTATCACTCGGGCGGCTTAACATCGCGTATTTCCCGTCTATTTTCTGCGGAAGCAATACACCATTTCTATTAAAGGGGAGAAAGGCATTTTCGCACTGAAAGAATTCTTTAAAATCAAAGGTATACCCAATACCAATAGTAGGACCGTGATAACCGTTACACCACGTGATCCAATAGCGATCCTCGATAAAACAAACACGCGGATCGTACTTGTAATCAGACTCGATCATCTCTGTATTTCCGGCACCAAACTCGATCGGATCGTGATTGATCTCCCAGTTGATTCCATCTTTACTAAAGCCCGCAAAAATATTCATTTGCACCGCTTTGTTGTCACATCTAAAAACCCCAGCATACCCATCTTCAAACGGCACTACCGCAGAGTTAAAAATACTGTTAGAACTAGGAATTGCATACCTGTCTATTATAGGATTTGCATCATAACGCCACATTACATCTGTGCTGTTTGCCGGTCTGTCTTGCCAAGGGATTTGCGTTGTACTCATAAAATATACTTCTATTATTCACCTGTTACGGTGTCTTTTTTCTTGTTTAGTTTTTTAATTTTTTAACCTTGTCTAACCACGTAAACTTTAGAATAAGCGTGGTTACCCCAAATACTAAAAAGCTTACTGCAGTTTTCTCATAATCTCTAACCACCAAATAAATAGGCAGTAAAATCATACTTGATTGCCATACTATACCCACGATACAGTTGAACATATCTAAGCCAAAATCTTTATTTTTTCCTACTTGCTCTTCTTCGGTTAATTGCTCGCGCACCGGTTTCCACCAGCCCCAAGGATGTACCGAAGTGTAAAAACGCTTTAAGGTATTTGTCGCCGTTGGCGGAGTCAGATAGGTTCCCAGAAAAGATCCTAAGAGGGAAAAGCCGAGAATTACCGGAAATAAATAAATTGCCGGAATATGTGCATACCAGTACAAGAAGCTTCCTTCTGCATACGTTGATGCACCTTGATCTATCATAAACTGAAGCGTCGCAACTATCAAACCGCTCAACATCCCCCAAAAATACCCCCAGCCGTTAAAACGCCACCAGATCCATTTTAAGAAATTGGCAGCTACATAACCACCGTACAACGAACTCGTAATCCAAAGGGTGATCGAGTTGATCGAATCTGCAAAGAATCCCATAATGACCCCTAGAGTTACCACTGCAAAAGAAGCCACGTGACTTGCTTTTACATAATGCCTATCTGAAGCTTCAGGTTTAAAATATTTCTTATAAATATCATTTACGATATAAGCAGGACCTGCATTTACAAAAGCCGAAAACGTAGACATAAAAGCCGCCAACAATCCTGCAAGCAACAGCCCTTTGATTCCTACCGGAACGTGATTATTGATCACCTGCGGAAGAATCACCTCAAGATCATTACTGGTTACACCTCCTGAGTTTGCCAACTCTGGTGCGATGTAAACCAGACCCAAAAGTACAATTGCAGCGATCATCAAATACCGCGGAATGAACAAAACCAAGTTGGTAAATCCGCTCATATAGGCTGTATCTTTGGCGGTGCGTGTAGATAAAATACGTTGCATATCATAACTAGGCGTTGGCCCGGCAATACTTGCAAAGAATCCTTTAAACAGACTCATCCCCACAAAAGCGCCAAACATCTTATAACCCTGCGTATCAATGAGCGTGTTGAATTCTTCAAAATCACCTGCCCAGAATCCGGTGAGCTGGCTACCAAAAGTTACTGTAGTCCATTCTTCAGGAATCAAGGCTGTAATTTCAGCATCGGTAAAGGAGAAAAAGGTGTATCCGGCTACCAAAATTCCCGCAAGAACCATAATCCCAAACTGCAATACTTCGGTAGAAACTACAGAGAACATTCCGCCCTTGATCGTGTAGATCGTTGTAAGTAAAATAAGAATTAGCGCATAGACTTGTTCCGCATTTAAAAGTGTGACATCGCCCAGAACCAAACTTACATCCCAAGGTAAGATCACCGTCATAAATTTACCGGCTCCTTCAAAAAAGTAGGCAATAAATCCTACCGAAGCTACCACCGCAAAGATCGCTACGATCAAATGCGAAGCACGGCCGGCTTTGTCATCGCCAAAACGCGAGAGAATCCATTCTGAACCGGTCATCACGTTAGATCTACGTATCCAAACGGCCAAGAACATCATCACAAAAACCTGATTAAAAATGGGCCACATCCACATAAACATGAAGCTCTTAACCCCATATAAAAAGAGGATTCCTACCATCCAAGCCGTTCCAGAAACGTCAAACATTCCCGAGCCGTTACTCAAGCCTAAATAGTACCACTTGATACTTTTACCTCCTAGAAAATAAGAGTCAAGTCCTTTTGAGGCCTTCTTTGCTACGTAAACTCCAATCCCAATAGTAAGCAGCAGGTAAACTGCAATTATAATTACATCAATACTATCCATATTACTCTGCCTGTGCTGCTACACCCCAATTTTTATTAGGTGTTGCTCCCATTACTAATTTCAACTCACCACCAGCTGTGATTTGCTCGTGCGTGATGCTGGTTTGGTTAAACGCCTCTCCGTTAAGTGTAGCCGACTGTATGTAGAAATTGTCTTCTGAAACACCTGCTGCACTTATGGTAAAGGTTTTTCCTGACGGAAGATTGATCGTTGATTTCTCATAAACCGGACTTCCTATTTCATACGTCGCACTTGCAGGATTAAAAGGATACAGTCCCATCGAGCTCCAAACATACCAGGCAGACATTTGACCGGCATCTTCATTACCACTCAATCCATTAGGCGTAGTGTTGTACTGCGTTTTAAGAATTTGATTTATCCAATATTGTGTTCTCCAAGGCTTACCCGCACGGTTGAATAAATAGGCTATGTGGTGACTTGGCTCATTACCGTGTGCATATTGACCTATCAAACCTGAAATATCATTAGAGATATGCTCTCCAGTAATTTCTGAACTCTCTGTAAACAACTGCTCGAGCATCTCGGTAAAGGGTTCGGCACCGCCGTGAAGCGCTATAAAATTATCGGTGTCGTGAAGTACAAACCAACTGTGTTGCCACGCGTTCCCTTCGGTGTAATCTGTATTCTCGCGGTGTCTTGAAAATTTAGGATCAAAAGGCTCGTGCCACTCTCCTGTTGAAGACTTCCCACGCATAAAGCCGGTTTCGGCATCGTATAATTTTTCATAAGACTTGGAGCGTTCCTTGAAATATTGATAATCTTCTTCGTGGCCTAAAGCTTTTGCCATTTGCGCCACACACCAGTCGTTGTATGCGTACTCCAGATTAAAAGTGACGCTCTCATCTATTTTATCCCAAGGAATATACCCATACTCTTTAAGGAATTTGAGTCCGCGCGCGTCACGCATCTGCGTGTTTTTCATCGCCTCAAAAGCCTTTTCTGCATCAAAACCTTTAATCCCTTTAAAATAAGCTTCTGCAATCACAGGAATCGCGTGATTACCCGTCATAGTGTTGGTTTCATTTCCATAGAGCGTCCACACCGGAAGACTTTTGTTCACCTCATAATACGTAAGCATCGAGTTTACCATATCACTTACTTTTTCTGGTTCCAAAAGCGTAAGCAACGGGTTCTCTGCACGGAAGGTATCCCACAAAGAAAGCGTAGAATATGCCGTAAAATCAGCCGTTGCAATGCTGTCATTTTCTAATCGAAACTCCCCATTTACATCTCCAAAAGTTACCGGAGCAATCTGGGTGTGATACAATGCTGAATAAAAAATCGTTTTTAAAGAATCGGTAGGCGTTTCAACCACGATATGTTCGAGTTGCTTTTCCCAGCTCTTTTTTGCTTCTGCCTTGGCAGTCTCAAAATGGGTATCGGCCGCTTCAGCAAAATTCGCTTTAGCGTTAGCCACACTTACCGAAGAAACCGAAACTTTTACGCTCACATCACGGCTTCCGTCAATATTGAAGAAAAACTGCGCAGCTGTGGTTTTTCCGGCAACGCTATCTGCTTCGATCACTTTTTTATCCTGAACCAAAATATGTCTGGCAATCGGTTTTGAAAATTCGGCTACAAAGAACACTTTTTGATTTTTTGCCCACCCCGTGCTGTGGCGATATCCACTTATTGTAGTTTCATTTTCAATGTTTATCGCAGTTTCGGTTGGCGCATCCCAGTTGATCGCAAAGCCCAGATCAAGCACCACTGAAGCTTCTCCCGCTCCTTCATAATTGTATTTCTGAAAGCCAGTGCGCTGTGTTGCGGTAAGTCCCACTTTTACTTGCGAGTCTTCAAGATACACCGAATAGTAGCCCGGCTCGGCACTCTCGCGTTTGTGTGAATATTTTGAAGCATAAGGTCGGTCTGCGGGCTTCTCGTAGCTCCCGGTAAGATCTACTTCCTTGTTGGTAGGCATAAAAAGAATATCGGCGAGGTCGCCAATTCCGGTTCCGCTTAAGTGCAAGTTGCTAAAACCTGAAACGATAGCATCAGAATAATGATAACCAGAACACCAGTCCCAGCCGTTTGTACCGTTATCTGGACTCACCTGCACCATCCCAAAAGGCACGGTAGCACCGGGATAAGTATGCCCATGACCTCCTGTACCGATAAACGGATCTACACTGGAGGTAAGGTTTAAATCTGTTTTTGCTTCAGCTTTAGGTTCTGCATCATTTTTACACGCTGCAACTCCAAAAATTAGAAGAATATAGAAAGTTTTTTTTAACATTTGTATGCCTGTTTGCGCCTCAATGGGCGTATTCTGTTAAGAATTTTAATAAATATGTAATATCTTATCCCGGATTCTAGCTTTTATTAGACCAACAACAGTTTTCAAAAGCTAAACAGCTTAAAAACCGACTTTTGACCTATGCCCCTTCGCCATTCTTTTAGAAATAACTTTTTGCTCAATGCAAATACGGGTTATAAAATTAATCTTACGCACCATCTGATTTTTTGGATTGTCTATTTTTTATTCAATTTTTTGCGTTGGGGAAGTTACTACAATGATTATCTATACTCCTTTAAAGCCAACATATTAGGGTTTCCCATTCACATCTCACTCACCTATTTTACAGTGTATGTGTTAATCCCGATGTTTATCTATAAGCGCAAATACATCCTTTTTAGCCTGAGTCTTATTGGTGCGATTTTTATTATGGTAATCATTAAATATGAACTCACCTATTTCTTGATCAGTAACAATGTTTGGCCAGAAGGCCCGGAGGAAACCACAAGTCTCGGAGTGAATTATGTCGTGGTTATGATGCTGGGTGAATTGTATGTAATCTCGTTTGGAGCTGCGATCAAAATCACGATAGATTGGCTGCGCGAAAGACAAATCGCTGCAAATCTGGCTAAGTCAAATCTGGAAACCGAATTGCGCTTTTTACGTTCACAGATCTCTCCTCATTTCTTCTTCAATACCTTGAATAATATCTATTCCTTAAGTCTTGAGAAATCTGAAAATACACCGGAAACCATTTTAAAACTTTCTGACTTGATGCGGTATTTGTTGTATGAAACCAAAGAAAAAAGGCAACCGCTGGCCAAAGAAATCAAGTTTATTCAAAATTATCTTGATCTGGAGCACATCAGGTACAACAAAAAACTGGATTTAAAGTTTGAAGTCACAGGCAACCCCAAAGGTAAAAATATCGCCCCTATGCTGCTCATTCATTTTATTGAAAATGGCTTTAAGCACGGTGCCAGCAAGAATATAGGCAAGGTAAAAATCAACATTCATCTCGATATCAAAGATTCGTTTTTATATTTTAAAATGAGCAACACCCTGCCTCAAAAAGAGTTACGCAATAAAATACCTGATGCCGGTGGTATTGGGATTGAAAATGTTGAAAAACGCCTTAAATTGGGCTACGGAGCTCAGGATTATGAGTTGAAAATTTATGAAGAGGACAATGAATATAAAGTATATTTAAAATTGAGATTATTATGAGTTTAAAATGTGTGATCATAGACGATGAACCCCTAGCCATCAATGTGATTAAAAATCATATTGCACAACTCAAAGGCTTGGAAATCATAAAAACATTTGACAACGCAATAGAAAGTTTAGACTTTTTACGCAGCAACGAGGTAGACCTTCTTTTCCTAGATATCAATATGCCGGTACTTGACGGTCTTAGCTTTTTAAAAAGCCTAGACACCAAGCCTATGGTCATTTTAACCACAGCGCACGAAGAATATGCTGTTGAAGGTTTTGAACTCGAAGTTCTGGATTACCTTGTTAAACCCATCTCGCTCCCACGCTTTTTAAAAGCCACTAATAAAGCTCTTGCTAAAAAACAAGAAAGCCCAAAAACTACAACAGAAAACGAGTCGATCTTTGTTAAGGTAGATAAGAAGAAAATGAAAAAAGTATATCTCGACGATATTCTTCTTGTTGAAAGCCTCAAAGATTACATCAAGATCATCACCATTAACGGCAATTATGTCGTGCATCAAACACTGGGCAGCTTTACCGATGAATTACCCAGCAATCAGTTTGTGCGCATTCATCGCTCTTATACTGCAAACATCAATAAAGTAGAAGCTGTTGAGGGCAATAGTGTCGAGATTGCAAACAAGCGTTATACCATAGGTCGCAACTATCTCGAAGATGCTAAAAACGCTATACTTCACAAGCAATCAGGAAATTAAAATGTTAAAATCATCATGTAACTCCTAGATTATGAACTAGTTTAGGCCTTAAAATGTTAACAGTTTACCAAAAGTTAATTCGCTATTTTTGGTTTTAAACTATTAACTGTATGAATTACTTGAATCGAATTTTCCTGATGATTTTTGGCGTAATTGCCATTACAGACAGCTATGGTCAAGATCAGGTTTCGGAACAAATTATAAAAGAGCGTGACTCCTTACTGCTCAACCTCAACAAACAATTAGAAGATAATGCGATCAAATTGAAATCGCTTCAGGGCGAGTTTTCAGACTTAAACCCCAATCGCACAAGTCAGCGTTTGGGAAGCCTGGACAGCATCATTTCTAAACAGGAAAACCGCATCACCCTTCTTGAAAATTCAAGAAAAATTCAGCTTAAACTGAATGGTCAACTCGCTTTTACCGAGCTGATGAGCATTCATCGCGATATTAAACCCAGCAACTTGCTACTTTCTTCTCAGGAATTCTTCAGCAAAGTAGCTGCGATCAATAATCCTATGAACTATCCTGCGTATGAAGCTTGGTTTAAGGAATATCAGGAATGGTATGAGCGTAAAAAAGGCAAAGACAATTGGCTTGACCTCATCAATAAAAGCATCACGGTTTTAAATGAGCCTGCGAGCAACGTGCCGCTTTATGGTTCGCTTTTTCAAACTTTTTCTACAGGAATCACTTCAGCAATGGAAATCGTAGGAGGAACCGGTCGCGATCTGCGTGATCAAACTCCGGCAATGCTCAACGTGCTCAATACTGCGAGTCAGTTCAGCCAGCAACAAAGCATTATTGACAACGAGTGGACCAGCATCAATGAAGAGCTCAATAAGCTTGAAGACGAGTACAAGCGCTTGCTAGAAGAACAAGCAAAATATTACGGGCTAGATATGAGCGCGGTTAAGCAATATCAAAATGCCACCTTAGACAGTGAACGTGAAACCTTAAAAAACAACTTTAGAAAGGCGATAAACAACCGTATTTCAAAATGGGAAAAAGAAGGAAATAAAGACTGGCTCACCGAAGTAGAACGCTTTATGGTAAAAACACAATCGCTACGACAGCGTTTTGGTCAACTTACGCTACGTATGAAAAGCAACATAGGCAAGTACCAAGAACTTATTACACAGTTTTCTAAAAATGATGCCTTTGCTGATGAATTCAGAACCAAACTACGCGAGTTGCAAAGCAGCATCGATCAAGTAGATTCTAACTTTAATGCTGTTTTTAACCCTTCAAAATATATCGAAGATTCTGCCGTGATGTACATAACACAATAACCTAAAATAATCTGAATATGAAAACGCTCAAAAAAGAAGACATTCAACAAGAAGTTTTTGATCTGTATGACGCTTATGCGCATAATAAACTAGAACGTCGAGAATTTGTAGAGCGTTTATCGCTTTTTGCAGCAGGCAGCATCACCGTGCCTGCGCTTCTAAGTTTTTTGATGCCAGATTATGAAACCACAAGACAAATCGCACCTAACGATCCCAATCTGGATTCAACGTTTATTACTTACAATTCTCCTAAGGGCGGCGGAAGCATAAAAGCTTTACTTTCAAAACCTAAAGATGCCACAACAAAATTAGGCGGTATTGTAGTAGTACACGAGAATCGCGGACTCAACCCTTACATCGAAGACACAGCCCGTATCGCCGCACTTGAAGGTTTTATCACTATTGCACCCGATGCGTTGAGTCCGTTAGGAGGTTATCCCGGTAACGATGATGATGGTCGTGCGATGCAGCGCAAACGCGACAGCAAAGAGATGCTTGAAGATTTTATTGCTGCTTACGAGTTTCTTCTAAATCACGAGGACTGTAATGGAAATGTGGGTGTTGTAGGCTTTTGCTTTGGGGGATCAATCTCCAATATGATGGCGGTAAAAGTGCCTACTTTAAAAGCTTCCGTTCCCTTTTATGGTGGACAACCTACGGAAGATATTGATCAAATTCAAGCGCCGCTTTTATTGCAATATGCCGGTCTCGACGAACGTATAAATTCCGGATGGCCGGCTTATGAAGCCAAGCTGAAAGCGCATAATAAAGAATACGGGATGTTTTTATATCCTGATGTAAATCATGGCTTTCACAACAATACCACACCCCGTTACGACAAAGAAGCCGCTGAACTCGCCTGGGAACGTACCATTGCCTTTTTTAAAGAACATCTGTCCTAATAATCCGTTTTGATTGAAGGTTTAAATGCGTGCTCCCAAACTTTAACCTCAATTTAAAACAGAAGAACCCCGCGCTGCATAACTTTAAAGTAAAATTTAAAACATGAAATTCAATTATGTAGGCGACACCGGTCTCATGGTATCTGAGCTGTGTTTTGGAACGATGACCTTTGGCGGAGTAGATGCCGGAACGTGGAGCCAGATCGCATCGGTACCTCAAAAGGAAGTGAACCAGATGCTCAAAGCAGTTTTTGACGCCGGAATCAATTTTATTGACACGGCCAATGTGTATTCCTTTGGACAATCGGAACAATTACTAGGACAAGGATTAAAAGATCTAGGGATCAATCGCGATGAAGTTGTGGTCGCAACTAAAGTTTTGGGCCCAATGAGCGAAAACCCTAATGACGTAGGCCTTTCTCGCTATCATATTTTCAATTCGGTTGATGCGAGTTTAAAGCGCTTACAACTAGATCATATTGATATTTTATATGTACACGGTGTAGATGCTAAAGTACCTGTAGAACAAATTTTACAATCGCTCAATGATATCGTAGCCACCGGTAAAGTGCGTTATATCGCCATTTGCAACTGGCCGGCGTGGATGGTCGCCAAAGCACAAGCCATCGCTGCGCACAAAGGCTGGCAAAAATTCATTGGACTGCAATACTATTACTCGGCAGTTTCTAGAGATATTGAGACCGAATTGATCCCGATGGCTCAAGATCATAATCTGGCCATTTTTCCTTGGAGTCCTTTAGCAGGTGGTTTTCTTACCGGAAAATATTCTCGAGAAGGCAGCAGTGAAAAAGGATCCCGAAGAGCAGATTTTGACTTTCCGCCTATTGATAAAGATAAAGCGTTTAGCTTAGTTGATGTGATGCAAGAACTCGCAGCTGCGCATCAGGTTTCGGTAGCAGAAATTGCATTGGCTTGGGTGCGCCACCAAAAAGGCGTTACCAGCACAATCATTGGCGCAAAAACTATAGACCAACTTCAATCCAACATCAAGTCTACCGAAATCAATTTAAGTAAAGAAGATCTAGAAAAAATAGATGCGGTGAGTCCAAAACCGAAACTTTATCCCGGCTGGATGGTGCAACGCCAATCTAGGTATAGACAGTGATTTTTGAAAAACGTATAAAAAGCCTTTACAAAATAGTAAAGGCTTTCAACATTAATTTAAGTTTATAAATATAGAATTTTTCTTTTCTCGCTATGCAACCATTCTGATAAGCTATATTCAATTGGCATAAATTCTATACCCGTGCAGTTTAAATTTTCAATTAATTCTTTGAATTTTTCTGAAACTACATACTTGACACCTCCTCCAACGTCAATAAGAGTTATCAAATCATTCTTTATTTCGGGAAGAAAATGAATTTTACTAGCTAGTATGTTTAGAGGATATTTTAAATCAGATTTGAATTCTAGGTAATCTTCAAAATCCTTAAAATTTAAATCTTTTACTTTTTCAAATAATTTACATAGAACAAATTCTGATTTTTGAAAATCAAGTAAGTTCATGTTTGTTCTTGGGCTATGCATTATATAATAATCCTCTACATATTTACATCTCTGGTAAATTTCTGATTTATAAAAATTTAATGTATTCCCATTTTGGGATTTTAAGGCATACATCAATTTCTCGCTTACCAAAAGCTTATTTGTAAAACCTATACTCGTAACCTGTATCAAATCAGTCAATTTAGATGATTTATGTAGTTCTACATTCGAAGTTATGGGAATAAAGTCTATATCCTCAAATCCTACATTCTCAATAAATTTAGGTTCATCCCATACAGAACAATTATGATGAACTTTTTGAACTTGCGGATAATGGCCAATAAATTTTATATTATCTGTATGCCTAATTACAAAATATTGCATTTTCTAAAAGGAGAGTTGATTAATTGGTACACCTGGAGTATTTCCAATTGCGATAGTAATATACCTATAATCGACCGAACTGTATCTTATGCTAGCTGAGGCGTTGCAATAACAGGCACTTGAGTTCTACAAATATGTTATAGATATTATGGCCTGCTTCAGAAAGCTATACCATATCAAAACCCAAAAGACTAACACAATTGAGAAAGAAATGTATTAAGAATAGAAAACAAAAAAACCTCTGATTTTTATCAGAGGTTTTTCCTTTGTACAGGCGGAGAGAGTACAACCCCTTAGTTTTTATTCAATACCAAAATCACTAAAAACCTAACAAAACCTAAGTATTTACAAGGTATAACACGGTTTCAATAATTTAATTAGAATTAATGAAATTGAATAAAATAGTAGTTTGGTTGACTAGATGTTGACTAGATTAATTAAATTTGAGTGTTCAAACGTTCAAATTATGGCAACTATTAAATTTATCCTGCAAGGTAAAAACACACCTACCCCGGTTTACCTTAGATTGTCTTTAGGTAGGAATAATACACCGAAGCGAAAAACCGGGTTATTCTGCAATCCTAATGACTGGAGCAATACAACAGGCTTACCCAAGCAAACAAAAGCAACTAATAAAGCCCTAGCATCAAAATTAAAGGGTTTAGAAAATCACATCCTAGACCGGTATAACTTTGACTATCCCCAAGGCGTACAAATAACAGGCGACTGGTTAGAGAATGAAATAGAAAGTTTCTTTAAACAGGGGGTTAAAAAAAACGACCTTAATAAACTTACCGAATACATAGACCATTATTTATCTACCGCACATTTACGCAAAAATGCAAAAGGGGGCGTTGGGTTAGGCGAAAGCAGCATAAAGAATTATAAACGCCTTAAAGGGCTTATTCAGGAATTTGAGGGTAAGACCCCGGTATTGATACGAGACGTCAATTTTAAATTTAAGGATGCGTTCTTAAAATGGATGACAGACACAAAAGGCTATGCCTTGAGTTATGCAGGGCGCAAATTAGGTAGCATTAAAACGATATGCCTTGACGCAAAGGTTAACGGCATTGAGACACATAGGCAACTAGATAAGGTTGCAGGGTTTAAAGTCAAGAATGAGAATATAATTTACCTAAGCCCACAAGAACTGCAAAAAATTGAAAATACCACTCTACCCCACCCATACCTAGAAAACGCCCGAAAATGGCTTTTATTAGGTTGCAGCATAGGGCAACGAGGTAATGATATGCTAAACCTTACAAATAAAAATATAGTCGTTAGAAACGGCTTAAAACTTATAGAACTAAAACAAGAGAAAACAGGTAAAAATGTAGCAATACCTGTACTACCCACAACAGAAAAGATAATTAAAGACGGACTACCTTATAAAATATCACTTCAAAAATTTAACGACTACATCAAAGAGGTTTGCCAGTATGCCGGGTTAAATGATCTTACCAAAGGTCAAAAGGTTGAGGTTATTAAAAAGGGTAAAGGCAATAAGGAAAAGAGAATCAAAAAAGGGCTTTATCCTAAGCACGAGTTAATCACTTCACACATTTGTAGACGTTCCTTTGCTACCAATCTATACGGTAACATGCGGACTGCACATATAATGTATGTTACTGGACATTCAAACGAAAAAACATTTTACGGATATATAGGTAAAAAATCCCTAGACTACGCTCAAGAAATAGCAGAATACTATATCAAAGAGACGGCGAAAGCAAACAAAAATCCTAAAATGCAAGTGGTTAAAAAAGCGAGTAACCAATAATATTTAGGACTATGGAAAGATTAAAACGATTATTTGACACCGACGAAAAACTAAGCAATCATTTAAACAGTCTATGGAGTACTAGAGCCGGACTACTAAAAATAATAGAAACACGCCCAGACCTAGAGCAAACTGTACTACCTCAATTTAAAACCATAAATGATATAATAGGGGCTTTAATTTCTGAAAGACCATACCACCCGACCACGGGTTTTTATATGGAAAGAGAGCCGGAAAGCGATCAATATTAAAGTGTAGAATTTGTAAAATATGACGTCCAAAATCACTGTTTCTCAACTCAAAACAAAACTTTAACATTCTCAAACTATTCAAATCCTTATTTAGAATCGTTCTAAATAGTGATTATTCAAGGCTTTGCAGAGTTTTCAACAGCAAATCAAAAATAATAAAATTTCTTATACTAAACAGTTATAAATGAAATTCAATACAATTATCTTTATAAACATCGAAAAAGGCATAAGACCTGCTTAACCAAATCAAATGCCCTTTAAAGTGTCGCAACTTCAAAGGTATAAAATAGTTAAGTTGGAATAAAGCCATCTGTTCAATTTTAACTTATATACCAATGGAACAAGTACAATTAATTTCCATTACGCCTGAACAATTACAGGCGCAAATCGTTGAAGGCGTTAAAACCCACTTAGACGACCTCAAAGAGTTTTATCAACCAAAAGAACCTACCGAATTCCTGACACGTGCGGAGGTAGCCGAATTACTTAAGGTCGACCTCTCAACCGTTCACAACTGGACAAAAAAAGGTATACTTCAATCAAATGGCATCGGGGGGCGCGTTTACTATAAACGCAAAGAAGTAGAGGCTGCAATCATTAAACTAAACCCTTAATGATATGGCAACGCACTTACCGAACCACCTTAAATGCGTGTTTACCGAAATTAATGTTGGTAAGCACCGCACAGTAAGACATTATGAACCTCAACAGGGTATTACAAGCCGGGGCATTTTCTCCAATCTAATTAACGTTAGCAATAATAGAGCCTTTGCAAAATCTAAACCTGAATACTGGGTTAAGCAAAGAGAAAACGGCAAATGGAAAACACCGGCTGCAACTGGACTGTTTAGAACATCGTTAGACAACGTTTACCACGGTGATCTACACTTTAAAACACACTTGTTTCTAGTAGGGTTTAGTAGTGATTACTCCACAATTACGGCATATCTATTTCCTAACTTTTTTACCTATGACATAGAGCCTATTATCAATTCACTTTTTAAGTAAACAGAATAAAAAAAAGGGGTGTAAAAACCCCTTTTTAATTGTTCAAACGGTAGACTGTTTGGCAACGCCTTACCTATCGTAAATATACGATTTTCAAATGATAGATTTTTTAAAAATCTGGATTTATGACAAACAACAAATTGAATATTTATACACCAGTCCGTTATTAATTTGGAGTGGGAAAAATGAAAAACTTTTACCCGATCTTGAAAGTATTAAAACCGTTGTAACTAAGACCTATGAAGGTATAATATTTAATTTTTATTGTGATAAACTAGAAATACTTTTTAAACCTCATTACTACTACAATGGAAATAAACACAACGCCAATGATTTTACTGTTAAAGACTTCATTTACACCATTATTTTTTTACAGCAAACCTTAAAATTAAACTTAAGTCTATGCTTTATTATGAATATAGAATATGGGATAAATATAGTCTCTCCCATTTGTGTAAAACACTTAATTAATTACATAAAATATCATTTCAAAAATGAATTCTTAAATCATAAAGGACTTCAATACAGCAAATATTCAACTACATCAGATAAATCCGGCAAACTGAACCTGTACAAAATAATTAAGGCTTATGCTAAAGGCTTGCAATTTCCTGAATTTTGCCACATTAATACTTTTAGATTTGAGATTAAAAGTAACCGAACAGAATATATTAAAAATAATATAGGTGTTATTACATTGCAAGATATGTTGGCATTAGAACCATATCAAAAAATGAGTGAAAATATTATTTCAGAATTCGAGAATGTTCTCTTATTAGATATTTACGCCCAGCCTTCTAATTTAAGCAAATCTGAAATTGAAGATTTAAAAGAGTATTTAAACCCTGATTACTGGTATCATATTTTACAGCACCCCGACCGAAATAAATTTACTAAAACCAAAAATAAATACCTTAAGATTATTTCTAAAGACCAGAATAATTTACACTTAAAAGTTTCAAATTTGATTAGGAATAAACTTTGTTTTTTAACAAAAGGTGCAATTTTAAGCCCCCCTAGTAAAATTTAAAAAAAGGTGCAATTTTAAGCCCCCCTAGTAAAATTTAAAAAAAGGTGCAATTTTAAGCGTATATATAGTTTAAATATGCACCATAGACAAAATTTGAAAAGTTAGGACACCGTAAAAAACAAACCTTAATATATCCACCGGGAGCAGGTCTACTTTTTGACATCACAAAGTTTTAATAGGGTCAAGATTAGGTCAAGGGTAAATTAACCTAATTAGATCCAGAGCCGATAAAATCCAAACAATACGCGCACGCGCGAGACTTTTTGATATTTTGATAGTATCCTGCATACGTGCTACCTAAGAATACCTAAGGTTTGAACAAAAGTAAACCAGTACGCGCGCGAGGGATTACGAATTAAAGAAAGTATTTATTAGATCAAAGGTTTTTTTGAGGTCATAACGCACGCGCAAAGACACAATCCCAAAACTTACCAATTCTTACCCTTGCCTTAACTCTGACAGTTCAGGAAATAAAGAATATTCGGACATCGCACACGCGAGAACCTATAATTTACTAATGAATTTACTTACATAGAAAAAAGAGTTAATTATAAAGGGTAGTTATTCATACGATAAAAAGAGAAGTTGTTTTTGACACGATAAAAAAAGCAGATAATAACTGTCGAAAAACTGCCGAATTAATAAAATGTATCTGGAGTAGTGTAAGGCTGAAAATCAAAATCCGGCTTGTTTTCAGAGTTGGTTGACTAGATGTTGACTTAATAAGGAATTAAAAAAGCCTAACAAACTAATAAATAGTAAGTTAGGCTTATTCTTTGTACAGGCGGAGAGACTCGAACTCTCACACCTTGCGGCACTAGATCCTAAGTCTAGCGTATATTGCACCAAAGAAACACAAAAACACTTATTTTCAATGAGTTAATCGTTTTTTCATTTTCTTTAAAGTCATTTAATATCAGTTGATTTCAGCATTTGTTGTACCTATGTTGTACCCAAAAGTTCTAATAAAGACGTATCTTTATAGAAAGTGTACAACAAAAATTGAGCAAAAAACACAATGTTGTACCTATATTGTACCTGATTTGACTTTCGTACTCAAAACAGGTCAATTATGTCATCAAATGCAAAAATAGTTCTTCGTAAAAAACCGAACACCAAGGGGCAATATCCGTTGGCTATTCGAATTACAAAAAATCGTCGTTCCACCTATCAATATGTTGGTCACTATATTGATATTGAGGAATGGGACAAAAAAAACCTAAGGGTAAAAAAATCAAATCCAAATGCCGATAGTCTAAACAAGTTATTATCACAACAACTTTCTGATGCCAATAAGGCACTTATTGATTTACAGTCCGAATATAAAGATGCTTCGGCAAACCAGATTAAAAAAGAAATTTATGCGTCAGGGAATTCCTCAACTTTCTTTGAACTGGCACAAGAGCATCTGGACGAACTGGAAGTTGCAGAAAAGTTAAATCGCCTATCCACGGACAGCGCATTGATTAGTTACATTGTAAAATATCACAAATCCAAACAGCTTTCATTTCAAGAAATTGACGAGCGTTTTCTTAAAAAATTAATGATATACCTCAAAGTTAAACACAACCTTGCAGAGACTTCAATAATGAATATTCTTGTCCTAATCCGCTTATTATTCAACAGAGCTATAAAGCTAAAAATAGTCAGTAGGGAACTATATCCTTTCGGTGGTGACAAAATTAAAATCAAGTTTCCTGAGACTACAAAAATAGGGTTGAATATTATTGAGGTAAGAGCTATTGAAGCTTTAGATAATCTAACCTGTAATGAAATCCATACAAGGAATGTTTGGCTTTTCAGTTTCTATTTTGCAGGAATGCGGGTTACAGATGTACTCTGGACAAAGTGGTCAGACATATACGACAATAGGCTTCATTATAGAATGAATAAAAACTCAAAACTACTGTCCTTAAAAATTCCAGATAAGGTTCTAAGTATTTTAGATTTCTACAGAGATGATAAAAAACACGCTACCGATTTTGTTTTTCCTGAATTGAAAAAGGCCAATCTGGATGATGCAAAAGACATTTATAATAAAAGAAAAACGGCAACCAAAAAATTTAACGATAACTTAAAATCCATTGCCAAAAAAGCAAAAATAGACAAGAAGATTACAATGCACATTGCCAGACATACTTTTGGCAATATTGCCGGTGATTCTATTCATCCTTTAATGTTACAAAAACTATATAGGCATAGTGACTTGAAAACTACACTGAATTATCAGGCAAATTTTATCCATAAAGAAGCAGATGATGCTTTAGATAGCGTTGTTAACTTTTGAATTGTCCTACAGCAAACTTTACCTCTTAAGGTGTACTATACTTCAATTGAACCTATAAGTTTCTGATTAAAACATTTAACCAACATCTTGTATAATTCGGGATGTTTCTTTTTAAGCAAGTCTGGACGTTCAAAAAAATACTCTGAAGCAACGGCAAAGAATTCAGCTTGATTGGTGCCACCATATTTTCGGATATCAGAATGGTTATCATTTATCGCTTCCATTTCTTTATGGATTAAGTTTAACCAAGGTATGGCATATTGATGTTCCAATAATCGCTCTGGCACACCGTCTGTTCTATCGTCCAACTTATCTATAAGGTGCACAAATTCGTGTATGCCAGTATTGCTTTTATCGGTTGTATTTTTAAAGCCGTGGTACAATGCTTTCTTGGAAAGTATCATCTGTTTCTCGAACCTTCCATTTCCAACTATTCCACCAATATTCCGTGAGTTATCCTTACTGCTAAATTGCATATCCTCATTAAAATTATCAGGATATAAAAGGATACCACTTAAATTTGTGTAGTGCCATTCCTTGAAGCCAAAAACTGGAATGACGGCACTTGCTGCAATTAAAACCTTATCCAACTCTTCCAGTTCAAACTGCACAGCATCGATATAGACCTCACTTAAAAATAGCATCATTTTTTGCTGAAAAATTAGCTGTGCGTCTTTTGATAGATTTCTATAAAACAGCACATTATCCGTCAATAATTTATGCCAATGTTCTGGAAATGGCTTTACACTATGACGTTTTGCTTTTCTGTAAAAATGAACAGCAAAAAGAACAATCACAACCGAAATTAAGATATAAGCCATATTAAAAAAACTTATTAATCTACAGGTTCCGCTTTAAATCCTACTTTTTGCAAAGTAGATGTTACGTCTTCTTTAGTTGCACCATCGCTTTCAATGGTTAAGATTTTATTAGGATTGGCAGTATCTACTTCCCAACTTTCTACACCTTCTTGTTTGTTTAAAAAAGGGGTTACTTTCGATACACACCCACCACAATTGATATTTGTTTTAAATTTTAAAGTTTTCATTGTATTGAATTTATTTGTTATTAAAGTTTTACTCGTTTCAATCTTAAGCTATTTGCAACTACAGACACACTACTGAATGCCATTGCAGCACCTGCTATCATCGGATCCAATAAAAAACCGTTTACGGGATACAAAACTCCTGCTGCAATTGGAATACCAAAGATATTGTAAATGAATGCCCAGAACAGGTTCTGACGTATGCCCAAAACAGTTCTTTTTGATAGTTCCAATGCTTTGGGGATGGATTGTAAATCTGACGTTATCAAGGTCATTTTTGCTACATCCATTGCTATATCGGAACCTTTACCCATTGCAATGCTTACATTCGCCTGTGCCAAAGCGTGGGAATCATTAATCCCATCGCCAACCATAGCTACTATCTTTCCATCCGCCTGTAATTTCTCGACAAAAGCCGCTTTGTCCGAAGGCATTACTTCGCCTTGGTAATTTGTTATTTCTACCTGATTTGCAACAGCTAATGCGGTTTTACTGTTATCTCCCGTGAGCATATAGACCTCAATGCCTCTTTCTTGAAGCATAGCTATAGCTTTTTTTGAAGTTTCTTTAATCTTGTCTGCAATGGCCAGTATCGCGAGCACTTGATTTTCGTTACCAAAGAATATGACTGTTTTTGCTTTTTCTTCGAGACTTTCTGCTGTTTGCATTAAAGTAGTGTCGATTTGAATATTCTTTTCGACCATTAGTTTATGGTTGCCCACATAATATTTTGAACCATTCTGCTGTTGCGCCTTTACACCTTTTCCGGTAATGCTTTCGAAGGAAGTAATTTCTGCTTGTTCAATATTTTCCTCTTTCAAATGATTAACGACTGCTTCTGCCAAAGGATGTTCTGATTGCCCTTCGATAGCCAAGAGAATTTCCTTGTATTCATTTTGATTTTCAAGCTTATCGTTCCAGAGTATATCGGTTACCAATGGTTTTCCTTCTGTAATGGTACCTGTTTTATCCAGGATTACTGCATTCACTTTATGGCCGAGTTCTAAACTTTCGGCATCCTTTATAAGGATATTATTTTCAGCTCCCTTACCGATACCCACCATTATGGCGGTAGGCGTTGCCAAGCCCAAGGCACAGGGACAAGCGATAACCAAAACGGCTACAGAGGTCAATAAGGCTTGCGAGAAGCCATTGTCACCACCTACTGACATCCAGACGATGAAGGTGACAATGGAAATACCCAATACCACAGGAACGAAAATACCGGCAATCTTATCGACTAGTTTTTGAACTGGTGCCTTACTCCCTTGCGCTTGCTGAACCATTTTAATGATTTGGGAAAGCAGGGTTTCTCCACCAACCTTTTCAGCGGTAAATTGAAAACTTCCTTTTTGATTCACCGTACCAGCGAATACCTTTTCCCCTTGGGATTTCTGAACTGGAACAGGTTCTCCCGTAATCATACTTTCATCTACATACGAGCTTCCCTTGGAAACTTCGCCATCCACCGGAATCTTTTCTCCGGGACGCACCAAAATGGTCTGACCCACCTGTACGGATGCAATAGGGATTTCCATCTCTTCCCCATTCTCAATAATTTTAAGGGTTTTAGGTTGAAGCCCCATTAGTTTTTTAATGGCTGAAGATGTATTTGATTTAGCCTTTTCTTCCAATAGTTTCCCCAAGGAAATAAAGGTAATAATGACGGTAGCCGCTTCGTAATATACGTGAGGCTCGATGACACGACTCAACCAAAATTCAGGAAAGAAAGTGTTAAATACACTAAAGATGAAGGCGATTCCGGTACTCAACGCCACCAAGGTATCCATATTTGCTTTACCGTGTTTGGCCTGCTTGAAGGCATTGATGAAAAAACTGCGCCCAAACCAAAAAAGAATTGGAAAGGCCAATACCAATGAAATCCATTTGCCTGGTTCCCATTGCATATAGAACATTCCCAACACAAAAATGGGTAGCGTAAGTATCGCCGACCAGATGGTACGGTTTTTTATGTCCTGATAATGTTTTTGCTGAAGTTCTTGCTGTACTTCCGAAGGGTCTTCGGCATCAATTATAATATCGTAACCGACCTCACGAAGCGCGTTTTGAAGTTGATTAGGGTTCAACCCCTCATCATACTCTACCAAAACAGAACTGTTCGCGAAATTGACGTTTGCATCAAACACACCTTCTGTGTGTTTTAATACAGATTCAACACTCGCTGCACAAGAGGCACAAGTCATTCCCGTAACAGGGAATGATTCCTTTATTCCTTTTTTAGTATTCTTTTCTTTGGTTTCAAATATATTGATTGCCTCCATAAATCCATTCTTATTTGTATGTTACAAATTTCAGGATTAAAAGACCTTAATGTGTTACGTAATATGCTGAATGATTTGTAGAATTTGCTCTTCACGAATTATTACTAACCAATTGGAATAAGTCGTTTTCGATTTATGTCTCTTATCATCACAATGGGAACGTGTCTATCGGTCTTTAGTATTTGTAATCAAATACCCTTTTGATTGGATGACCTTTTTTATCTCATCGACATTCGTTTTAGTGGTATCAAATTCTATAATTGAAGTCCCTTCTTCAAAAGACGTAGATACATTTGTAACCCCGTCAATTTTATTTACAGAATGGTTGATATTTTTTTCACAACCAGAGCATACCATCCCTTCAATATTCAACTTTACAGTTTGAATATGTGTATTGTTTGTTGCAACAATTCCTTTTGTGGCCATTGGGTGAAATATTTGCGGATAATAAGAAACCAATGTCATTACAACAACAAACACTGTAACTAACCACAAATAGATTTTTGATTTAAAAAATGATGGTTTAGCAGTATCACAGCTGCCACAATCGTCCACCTTCTTTTTTTTATAAACCTGATAAAAGGCCAGTCCCAATGACAAAAATGCTATAACCAACAGATAAGGTTTCAAGGCAATAAGCCAAGAAAAATAGACAGAACTTCCACTAATACCAGCTACACTTGTAAGTAGCAAAGGACCCCAGCAGCATAGTTTAAGGGAAACTGCTAAAAATACAGCAGTCCCCATAGATGCTTTTTTGTTCCATTTAGTAATTGCCATACCTAACAACTTCCTATTCCAGCCTTTACCAAATCATCTTTTGTGATTTCGATTTTGGCGCAGCAATTCAGTAGTTTTCCGTCCACAGCAATGGCGGGAACTCTTGTAACCCCATATTCCTTCATTTTTGAAACACATATTTTACTTTCGCATTGCTCAGACAGATTATAAAATGTGATTTCGCAGTCCTTTCCTGCTGTCTCTTTTACTAATTGCACCACAGGCTCGCATACTGGGCAACCTGCTGTAAAAATCTCGATTTGTCGTTTCATCTTATTTAAAGTTTAAATTAATAATGGAACAAAGATGAGAACGTGAGGTAGGGGGTCACCAAAATTTTTTAGACATTTTTTTCGTTGTAGTTTTTTAATCTGGTTTCAATGATTTGGATTTCTTTTAAGCGATTGGTCAAATCAGATAATTCCAAGTTAGGGAATTCACTTTTTAAATATTCAATTTTATCTTCATTGCCACAATTTCCTGGGCAAGAGTCCACGGCCTTTACAATTCCAATAGCAAGCGCTTTTCGATAGACTTCATCCAGCAGTAAGTAATGTGCTTTTTGAATCCCCTTATCGATGGATTTGAACTGTATGTTTATTTGTTCGGGGTCCTTTCCTTCATCAAGCATTTTAACAATGCCGCTTAATTGACCACTCAAAGTTTTTAATCTTGTTTTTATATCCAAGATTAAATCAGTGGGTAATTTGTGCTGTTCCATATTCATAATTTGTCCATTATAATGTTTAGCAACAACTTGAATTATTACATCTTTTATTTTCTTGAATTGGTGGGCAGGCCACAGTACCGTAAGAACAGAATACACAACAATCTCCCTCGTTTGGTCTTAATACTTCTTTGCAATTCTCGCATTCGTAAAAGAATTGACAAGCGTTCGTCGGCATTTCTTCTTCTGTTTTGTGGCCGCATTCAGGGCAGGTGATCGTAGATTTTAATATTGTAGTTTCCATAAATAATAGTTAGAGCATATAGGTTAGGTCAGATGCCATTGTAGGATATGAAAATATCATTGTTCGCAAATCGCTTATGGTCATCTTAGTCTTTATCGCCATTGCGAAAAGATTGATGGTTTCCTCACAATGAGGTCCGATCAGATGCGCACCCAAAATGGTATTATTATTTTTATCGATGATTGTTTTATAAGCATATTCATCCACATTCAGGCGTCTCGCATTGAACCAATTATCCACTTTTTCAAAATTGACATTGATATCATATCCTTTTTCTTTGGCATCATCTTCCAATAGGCCAACGGTTGCCATAGTGGGCAAAGTGAAAACTACGGAAGGCATTGGGGGATAACTGACTTTTTTCTTATTTCCTTTAATGATATTTGAAGCTACGACGTGTCCTTCCAAAACAGCTACGGGTGTTAGGGGCAATCCTCTTGAGTCCGCTGCATCGCCAGCTGCATATATGTTCGCGTTCGATGTGCTCTGAAGGTATTCGTTGACCTCTATCCCCTTTTTTGAGAAGGATATACCTGCTTTTTTCAATTCTAAATCAAAAATGGCTGGGGGACGACCAGCAGAATTAAATACTTCTGCCGATTTGAAGTTAGTTTCCTTTCCGTTTGAAATTCCTGTGGTTATGTAGTTACCATCTTTACATTCAATTTTAGAAACTTCGGTTTCAAGAACGAGCTTGACACCTAAATTACGTGTGGCATCAACCAAATGTTTTACAATATCCTTGTCAAAGTTTTCCAATGGACGTTTGCCTCGATGTACTATTGTTACCTCGGCACCGGAACGTGCGGCAATATGAGCGAATTCAAAGGCGATATATCCACCACCGATGAAAAGCAGGGATTGGGGTAATTCCTTAAGGTTTAGAAAATCCGTACTCGTTTTCGCAAGCTGTCCGCCTTCAAAATCTAAAACTTTTGGTTTTGAACCTGACGCAATTACAACTTTATCAGCTTGAATGGTCTCGTTACCTACACTTAAGGTATTTTCATTTATAAACGTAGCGGAACTGTGAAAGGTATCGATGCCGTTCTTCTTATACCCCTTTTCTATTTTCCTCGGCATTTCATCGACAAAGGTCTGTTTGAACGCCATTATATCCTTCCAGTTGATATTCGGAATGGTATCAATGCCTTTCCCTTTAAGTCTTTTGGCGAAGTCGCGTACTTCGGTGGCACCGATAATCACTTTTTTTGGGTCACAGCCTCGTAGGGCGCAGGTGCCACCATAAGGTAGTTCATCAGTAATGCCCACCGAAAGACCTTTTGAAGCGCATTTATTTGCGATTGTCATACCGGACATACCCGAACCAATAATGAAAACATCATATTTTTTCATCTACTTATTTTCTTTAGTGGTTTTCTCGACAACTTTATAGCCGGTACTTTCTATAGCTTTTCGGATTGCGGTCAAATCGGTTTTGGTCTTGTCGAATTCCACTATGGTGTTGGCATTTTCGTAGCTGGCTTTGACCGAAATAATTCCGTCCAATTTATTGACTTCATTTTCTACGTGTGCCTCACAACCTGCACAGGTCATTCCAGCGACTTCAAAAGTCTGCTTTTTGATATTCGATTGAGAGACATAGACGATATCCTTGGTGGGCTGTGCATAAAATAGGTTGGAATAGTACGGAAAGGCCAGCATCAATGCGGCGAATAGTGTTACTATCAACAAGAAGTGTTTGGATTGCCAAAATGATGGTTTCGCATCATCTTCACAGGCGCAATCTATTTCTTCCTGTGCTTTCGGTCGCAGTTTCTGATACCAGGCAAACACCACGACAATAATGGTCAGAGCAATAAGGTAGGGTCTAAATGGTTTAATCCAAGAAAAGGTAGATGCGATTCCGCTTGTTCCGGCAATTAGTGCCAAAACAGGGGTTATACAGCATATTGATGCTACAACTGCGGTAAAAATGCCAGTATAGGCCGCGGTGTTTGAGGTTTTATTCGGTGCCATAATATAAAATTTCTAAGCTGTTTTCTTTCTTGTCGAAATTGAATTGAAAATTCCATTCAAAACATTGTCCTCACTCTTTACCAACGAATAATATAATGTTTGCCCTTCACGTCTCGATATAATAATTCCTGCATCCTTCATTTTACGGATATGTTGGGATACGGCAGGAACACTCATTTCAAGAATGTCCGCAATATCGCAAGGGCACAGTTCATTCTCTATGTTCAATAGGAATAGAATTTTCAGTCGTACCTCGCTTCCCGCAAGAGACAAAATTTTGCTTATTGCTTCTAAGCTACCTGAAGAATTCTCTATGGTTTCCTTGCATCTCGATATTTGCTTCTTGTCTGCTTCGTTCCGTGTACAAGTTATTTCCAAGCTCATCTTTTTTGATTTAAAGTGGCTGCAAATATATCATTATTATATTATTTAAGCAAATACTTAAATAATAACGCAACAAGTAACTTTGAACTTTTAAACAACCTTTGTTTTTTAATATTCTTTAATTAAATCTCATCCAAGGATTTTCGGTTTTTTGTCACAGATTTCTTGAACTGCGTGGGTGTCATTCCTGTTACTTTTTTGAATTGATTGCTTAAGTACGCAACGCTACTATAATGTAATTGAAAAGCTATCTCACTCAAGGTTAATTCATCATAGACAATGAGTTCTTTTACACGTTCAATTTTTTGGTTGATGATGTATTGCTCGAACGTGATGCTTTCTACCGACGAGAATAGGGAACTTAAATATTTATAATCCAAGTTAAGTTCGCCAGTAACAATATCTGCCCATTTTAATTCGGTCTTTTCATTGGAATAATGTATTTTCTCAATTACCAAATTTTTCATTTGCTCGATAAGCAGACTTTTACGGTCGTCAATCAAACTAAATCCTGCATTTTGTAGCTTTTTTTGCAAAGATTTTTTTTCGAATTCGTTAAGCATCGAAACCAATTCTACTTCTCCTAACTTGACAGCTTTGTAATCAATGTTCAATCCTACCAAAATTTGGGAAACTGCGGATATACATCTCGGACAGACCATATTTTTAATGTGGATGGTATTATTCATAGGTTGAAAAAATGCCTAATAAAATCTAAATTTAGATATATGATTAGTATTACAGCAGCAATAAATAATCCTATCATCGCTGAAATTCCGATAACCTTATCTTTTTTTGTAATCGGATTTTTCTGTTTATATGTATTTTTCTTGTTTTTTCTTCTATTTCTTCTACTTTCACTCATCATCTTTCTCCTCTTTAAAATATTAAAGGCTGAAGAATCCGCTTTTACCAATTAACTCTAACCCTGATTATTTTAACGTATCTCTAACCTCACCACAGGTTAACATTGCTTCGCCATAATATGGGTTACGGACTTCTTCCTCTAAACTTATCCAGTACGCTCCCTTATTATTGTCTGCCATTGGACAAAACTGGATATAAATATTTTCATTGACCCCAAAGAGCTGTACACTACTTATCATATGCGCAGACAAATGCTTAAAATGCCCTCTTTGTTTTGAAATATCCGTATTACTTGAAATTGCGTTTGCCGAAGTATTTAATTCCTTTTGAATTGTCATCCAATGGTTATGTGCTTTTTCATCGGATAACAACTTCATATCTACATTTTTCAGGGATTGTATTATTTGTTTTCCTGCTTGTTGTGCATTTTTGGCATCATCATTAACCAGAGCATCTTTTAAAAGAATATAATCATCAAACACCTGTTTTAACTGGCCTTGAAATTTGTTTGAAACAGCTATCCTTTCTTTCATTTCTGAATGGTCAGTATTCCCCTTACTATCTCCAGAATTGTTTCCTTGCATACCTAAATGCCCTTCGTGACCGGTCATTGTTTTGCCACCAGCTGTGTTCATCATAGATTTTTTGCCTTGTAATTGTGCAGCAGCATCTACTGTAAACGTGCCATTAGTTACCACTTCATCACCATTTTGAAGACCTTCAATTATGGTATAGGTGTCTCCATTGGCATTACCGAGTAAGACTTCTCTCATTTCAAAAATAGCTTCGTTAGGATTAGTTTTAACATAAACCACAGAACGTTCACCAGTCCACATCACAGCTGTAGCAGGAACTGTTATTTTACTTGAAGTGCTTTCTTGAGCACCTTCAATTTTACCTTCGACAAACATACCTGGTTTAAATAGGTCGTTCTTATTATTAAGTACTGCTCTAACTACGACGGTACGTGTAGAAGAATTTAATAAAGGGTCAATAAATGAAACTTTTGCATCAAATACTTCATTGCGATACGCATTGGTAGTCACTTTAATGATTTGACCAACTTTCAAGGAAGCAATCTGATTCTCATAGGCATCAAATTCTGCCCAAACCGTATTGAGATTTGCTATTTTATATAATGGTTGTCCTTGTTTTACATAGTCACCCTCTTCTACCATTTTATGCGTTACTGTCCCAGAAACGGTTGCATAAACAGGGAAATTTTCTTGCACTTTTCCGGCGGTCTCTATAGCATTAATTTGCTTTTCAGAAAGTTTCCAAAGCTTTAGTTTATTCCTCACAGCTTTATAGAGTGCTGGCTGTGATTCCTTCAACGATGCAGCCGTGAGTAATTCTTGTTGGGCAGAAACTAATTCAGGTGAATAAATAGTTGCTAAACGCTGTCCGGCACCTACACGTTCTCCTGTAGTATTAACATAGAGGTTTTCAATTCTTCCACCAAAATAGGTGACCTGCACAGCGTTGGATTCTTCATTGGGCTTTATCTTTCCAGATAGTTTTAATGTGCCACTACCCATCTGACTTTGTCCTACGACCGACGTTTGTATGTTAGCCAGTGCCATTGCATTTTCGGTCATCTTAATCTCATCCGCAGACAGACCGTCTGCTCCAGCCTCAGCTGGAATGAGGTCCATTCCGCAGATTGGGCAATCGCCAGGTTCGGGTTGCATAATTTGTGGGTGCATTGAGCAAGTCCACATCTGCTCAGCACTTTCACCTGAATGATCGTGCGAATCTGACATATCCGACAAGTCCTTTATTGCCTGTTCATCATTTCCTGACCCTCCAAATATGAGCCATCCTCCCAATACCCCTACTACTAAGGCAAGGCCAATAAATATTAAATTCTTTTTCATAATATTAGTTTTAAAAGAAATAGCGCAAGTACTATTCCTCTTTTTTGTTTTCCAATCTGTAAATAATCTTTTTCATTTGTGCGATCTCACGCAACTGTGCTTCTATGATTTCCTCAGCAAGTTTTTTGGCTTCTGGGTCTTTTATGTCGGCTCTTTTACTTGTTAAGATTGCAATAGAGTGGTGTGGAATCATTGCTTTCATCCAGAGAACGTCACCTACTGTTGATTTTTGTTCGCGTACCAGACCCAATGCACTCACAAAAAGTATTAAACTCCCCAAATAAATAGCTATGTTCTTTTTCTTGTTCTTATACATATTTAGCATTAATGACAACATAATTACTGCCATTGCAGCTATACCGAGGCAAACCATATAAAATCTTGTAAGGCTAAACCAAACGTGATCCCATTCGTAGGTATTTAGGTACATTGTGATGTACATTGCTATAAATGAAAGCCCAAGCATAGCCATAAACTTTCCGTAAGTATTTTTCTTCATTCCGTCTTGTGTGTTTTCTTTTGAATCCATTGTTTTTGGTTTTTAAGTTATTATCTATTTAAGCTTCTTCTTTAATTTTCTGATTGATGGGGAACTGATGTACCATAGTACAAAACCACTTAAGACTGTTATCAATCCCAAAAGTGAAAATGCCCTTAATAGCAACGTGTTGAAATTATCCCTTCCCTGATAATCCATTGTATGGGTCATCCAAAGAAAATCAAACCAGCGCCAGTCCCTATGTCTCACCGTTTGAAAAGCGCCATTCTCAACCGCCACATAGGCTTTTAAGTTTTGTGGTGTCTCATAAGAAATTTCATAGGCTGGAAGTGGGCGACCGCGATATTCGTGATGTGCTCCTACAGAATCGACTAATTGAATTTTTGCTATTTCCAAATCGTTCAACATATACCTATTTGCAACTTGTTGAGCCTCTTCTTTAGTAATTCCATTTTTCCCTTGTCCTGTTCTGGCATTATAAAGCTGTGCTTCATTTATCCAATAGTAAGGTTCATTTGCTATTTCCAGTAATTCCAAAGATTGGACGGGTTCTTTAGTAGCGAGTTGGGATGTGCCGAGCAAATCATTAAATGAGGTCTGTACAGGTGCTTCTTTCTTAAATTGGTCACCGTGTATCTCGTCGATGTCCGTCCAGCTGAAATACATCCCACTAATCGTCCACATCAAGAACTGAATACCTAAAAAGATACCCAAGTAGCGGTGTGCTTTTCTAATCCATTTCGCTGTTTTTCTGTTGACCATATTACTTTATTTCGAAAGGAAACTCAATCGTTACTTTTTCCCAACTCATTGAGATTGTTCCTGAGGTCTCTGTTGTTTTGTTTATTTTGTACTCTAAATGTTCCTTGATTTCTTCGGAAATTTTAGGCGTTGCTTTAAATCGTAATACATCATCGCTCGCATCATAGTCATCCTTTCCGTGCTGATTCCAATTTCTGTTGAAAATGACAGTCCATTCTTCTTGATTCGGAATAGCAAAAAATCCATATTTTCCGGCTTTCAATACCTTGCCATCAATTTCTAAATCCTTATCTGTTTCCAACCAAGTGGCCATATGGGCACCAGCCTGCCAGACTTGGTCATACGCCAACAGTCCACCAAAAATTATTCTATTCCTTACTCCTGGGGAAGAGTAATCGATATGAATATGAGCATCGCCAACCATTGCCATTGTTTCGGTATGTGGACTTAATGGTTTTTTCTTGTCGGGTTCAGCGGTTTGAGAAACTGTTTCTATTTCTTCCTTCACAACTTCTTTGGTCTCTTTACTTTCTTGTTTGCAAGAGACTATTAGAGAAATGATTAATACTACAGAAAAATGGATGTGTTTTTTCATTATATTTTACTTTGTATTTCTTGATGAAGAGTGCGTTTTAATGATTTTCCATAGCCCATCTATCTTCTTAAGGATAGAAGTTGCCACCCCTTTTTTCTTTATCGTTCTACTATTGCCTTCATCATCTGGGTTGAGAACGATAGTGTAGATATAGGTTTCGGTAGTAAAGGCGTAGGGCAAATCTACTTCTGCATCAATTTCATAATCTGAAAATTCAAACTTCTTGAAATGACCTAATTCTGGCCCTAAATGATGTTCTATATAGTGTGCGTATGAGCCTTCAACACCGCCAGATTCAAAAACTTCTGAGTCTTTTGTAAACAACTCAAAGGTGCCTTCAGTCGTCAGGTTTTGCAGCGCATCCTTATAGGTTTTCATTACTTTTAGAACAGCTTCTTTCTCGGTGCCTAAATCTACATTTTGGCTAAACATTTGGCCTGTGGCAAACGTAAGTAGCATTAGGATTGTTGTTAATTTTAGAGTTTTCATAATTTTAGTTATTAAGGGTTATTTATTTACTCGAATTCTATTCACGTTTGCGATTCCAAATACAAGGACAAAAAATCTGAGGGCCACCTCAAGTGCCACCAAGGTTTTAGCTGTAACCGTTATCGGGATTATATCGCCGTAGCCTACAGATGAAAATGTAATTAGACTGAAATAGGACATATCGAAAAATAACAACAGCCCGTTATTTCCCGAACTATTATTTATCTTGAAATGAGTAGAATCAAAAAAATGTAATGCTGTATAGTCTATAGCGAATGAAAGTACAATCAGGACAATTAAAAATCCGAATAACACTAAAACGTGGCTCAGCAAATGGCTCTGTCCGATAATTTTCATTAATTGATTAAAGGATAGGGCTATGATAAATCCTATCTTTGTTAGTGTTATGGCCAATAGTATAATCACTGCGTAAGTAGCATTAATATTAGGCAAGACATACAGCCCGATAGCTGAAGCAATAAGCACTACCAATAGTACGTACTTTGAACTATTGAAAAGTTGCCCATAAAAGGCTGCCGTGGTTTCTATGTCCTTTTTGTCACTCATTGTTTTGAGGGTTTTATAAAAATTTCTTCATATGTTTTTGTTTCAGTTTCGTTTATTCGTCTAACAATGTGTTTTTTATGTATGCCCTTTCTGTTTTCAAGTCCCATTGAACCCAGCAACTCTTTAAAGGCTTCCATTGTGTTTTTATGGTAATTGGCTACTTTGGTCTTCTTGTCTTCCACAACTAATGACGCTACCCTTGACGGTACCATTGTGGTTATGCCGGTAGGACAAGTATCTAAATTGCATTTTAAGGACTGCACACACCCCAAGGCAAACATCATTCCTCTGGCACTATAACAGGTATCTGCGCCGAGTGCCAACATTCTATAGATATCAAAAGCCGAAATGATTTTACCAGCTGCCATTAATTTTATCTCATCTCGCAAGTCATAATTTTTAAGAATCCGGTTTGCGAAATGAATAGCTTCAACTATCGGCAGCCCTGCCCAATGAAGTGATTCCATATGGGCAGCGCCCGTGCCTCCTTCGGCACCGTCAATGGCAATGAAGTCTGGATAATTTTGCGTTTCAGCGAAAGATTGAACCATTCTTTCAAATTCATCTTTTTGTCCAATACATAGTTTAATGCCAATTGGTTTGCCATTGGAAAGCTCTCTCAATTTTTCAATGAAAGAAATCATCTCTTCATCGTTTCCAAATGCCGAATGATGCGGTGGCGATAGTATTTCGGTACCCTTTTCAACATCCCTGAATTTTGCGATTTCTTCTGTGTTTTTCTTTGCAGGCAGTATAGCTCCAAATCCTGGTTTAGCTCCTTGCGAGATTTTAATTTCAATCATTTTGACCACCTCGTACAAGGCAATTTCCTGAAACTTTTCGGGGTCGAAATTACCTTCTTCAGTACGGCATCCGAAGTAACCGGTTCCGATTTGAAATATGATATCAGCCCCATACTCCTGATGATAGGGTGTAAAGCCACCTTCACCCGTATTTTGGGCAAAACCAGCTATTTTAGCACCGCCATTAAGGGCTAAGGTCGCATTTTTGCTTATTGAGCCATAGCTCATTCCCGCAAGATTCAGAATGCTTGCAGAATAGGGCTTATCACATTTGGAACTTCCAAATGTTACTCTAAAATCATCGTTGACTTCTTTTGCCGGATAGGTGGAATGTGTAAACCATTCACGACCAACTTTATCATACGGTATTTGTGTACCAAAAGGTTGACTTTTATTAGCATTCGCAGCACGTTTATAGACTATTTCTTTTTGTATCCAGTTAAAGGGCTTTCCTTCCGTCCTATTAAGCAAAACGGTTTCTTGGACAACGTGTCGTTGTTTTTCCAGAAAATTGGTAATTCTACCAAATAATGGAAAGGTACGTCTAATGTTATCTGATTTATGAAAATAATCGATTAGTCCTAAAATCAAGAAAGGAAGTAATACCAATGCAAGCCACCACAACAAGGGGTACATAATGATTATGGTTGCTACCGCCAAAACCAATATGATGCTCGTTATGATAAATCCTTTTCTCATAATCTTTGTTTAATGTGAATGCCCATCTCTTTCCTGGTGACCTTCTTCACTTTCGGTTTCAATATAATTTCCTTGTGGGCCCACTCCCTCTATATATACCAACTGTGAACCATAATGTCCTGCTTCGGAAACTGAATATGCCGAAAAGGCCATAACTACAAAGACTGCTATTTCAAAACCACGCTTTAGTTTGACCCAAAACAGGCCTACTATTTTCAGAACTGCTGCAAGGGCACTTGACCATAGTGTCCAATCGGCATATTTATCGTGTTGTTCCAGTACGCTTTTTGCCATTTCGGTAAGTCCTTCTGTATGCGGGTGCACAAATGTTCCAGCGACATACGCCCCAATAAACCCAGACCCTACCATTAAGAGAATTACCCAGTCCATTGTCCGGTTCAAGGTAAACAACTGTATCAATTGTAAAACCACCGCTAACAGCAATAGTACAATGGGAAAATGTACGACCATAGGGTGTAGGTTGGGAAACGCATCAAAATCTGCTTTTACGGAATCTGATTGTACAGCTGATGCTATACTGGCCGATAATTCAGTTGCATCAAGGCTATTTCGTTCTTCATTTAAGGCAAAGGTTTTGGTCAAACTACCTAAGAAGGCAATGACCAAAATGGCTGAAAAAAAATGTTTTGTTTTCATCTCTTACGGTTTTTAATTAGTACCCAATTAGTTGCAGTACCAAAGTCCCAAGAACTATGCTGGCTATGATAGCGTACACGATATAATTGAACCACTTTTTTAACGGGTTTTTGATCTGTGCTTTGCTATTACCTGTATTGCAACAATCTTTCATTACCTATTTATTTTTCAGTTTTCTTTAATGAAGCTGAAACCCTAAATTTATACTTGATAATGAGAGGCGAACTGGTATTAACCAATCAACCATTTCAAATGTTCACCTCCCAAAACCAAGTACTCTTCACTAAACTTCTCTTTTTCAAAAGTTTTAAATTGCCTGACATAGGAAGAGAGATGTTATTATTTTAAGGGTTTAATCCCTCTCCCTTGTGCAGGCGGCTACTAACCAAATCAACTTTTCTATTTCACAAAATCTGTTGTGCCTAATTAAGAGAAAGGGTTTCATTAACCAACCAAACAGTATGCACCCTCTCTCTTATTAGGACTTAAATTTTTGCCTGACCTGGGAAGGAACTAACACTAACCATCATCTATTTTTCCTTCCCACGACAGGACTTAATGACTACTCAAGATATTCCGGACATTTTATGTATTCTGTTAACTAATAAACTAGAACAACAAAAAATGCTTAGGGAAGGGATTATCTACTGAATAGTCTTTTGTACTTTGCCGCATTTAAGCATTCTACTGCCGTAATATGGGTTTCTTATCTCGTTGTTTGTACTTAACCAAGCACTACCCTTATCGTACATAGGGCAAAATTGTTGGTACAGTGTGTTCTTTGTTCCTGTAATCGCCACCATATCCGTTATATCTTTGCTCAATGTTTTAAAATGCTCTCTTTGATGGTCAATAGCACTTTCAGCAATATGTTCTGCGTGTTCTGTAGCATCTTCTATAATATCGGCCAATTCTTCTTGCTGTTCTTTGGTATAGCTACTGGTATCAAAGGCTTTAAGAGAAGCTACCAATTTTGTACCTTCTTGGGCTGCCTTTTTGGTATCGTCTGCCACCAAGGCATTCTTTAGACTGAAGTAATCATTTAAAATTGCTTCTGCTTTTGCATCACTGTTCATATCCATCATTTTACCGTGGTCCATTTTATGGTCCATCTTCATTTTTTCCTTTTCCTGTGCATTGATAAAAGAAACTGCCAACAATAACATAGTGGCTATACTCATTTTTAACTTTTTCATCTTTTTATTTTTTAATTATTTATAAGCTATTTTTTAATTGTGTTACCCAATTGATTATTTCTTCTGCCTCTGCTTCTGAAAACTTTGCGTCTCTATGAATGAAGGTATAAGAATCTAAAGGCATTTCGCCATTTTCAATCTGTTTAATGATAGACCTTAGCTTACTGGTCTTTCTTCGGGTTGATAGTGAATCCCATTCGTTGAAATTCAGTTCGGCCTTGCCTTCTTTAATATGGTCTTCCAAAAACCAAGCAACAGGCTGAACTTTGTTATACCACGGGTATTGCGTATTATTACTGTGACAATCATAGCAGGATACCTGTAACTTGTTTTGAATGTTCTCTGGAACATCATTAACCAACATAAAATCAGTTTCGGGTACAGAATCACTTTGGTTACGAGATGATGGTATAAATTGAATACCTACAAACACCACCAATAAAACAATCGCTATGATTTTTACTATTTTCATTTAGTTGATTTCTCGCTGCACTTTGCCACAGGTTAACATTTTGCTACCGTAGTAGGGATTACGCACTTCCTCTTTAGTACTTAACCACGCCGTACCGCCATCATACATAGGGCAAAACTGCTCATATAGTTTCATCTCTGTTCCTGTTATAGCAACCATATCTATTAAATCTTTACTTAAAACTTTAAAGTGCTCTCGCTGATGTGCTATATCACTTTCTGAAATGTGTTCTGCGTGTTCAACTGCATCCTCAACAATATCCTTTAATTCGGATTGCTGGGCATCGGTATAATGTGAAGCGTCAAAATTTCCTAAGGATGTTGCGAGGGCTGCTCCCAACCCTTTGGCTTTGCCATTATCGTCTCCCACCAGGGCATTCTTTAAATTGAAATAGTCATTAAGAATCGCTTGTGCGTTACCGTGTCCATTCATTGCCGTATCCATACCTGCACCATCGTGATGACCGTCATTATCATCGTGATTCGGTTTTTCTTGATGCATCTCGTTGCTCATTGGTGCTGCCGGTTCATTTTTATTTCCGTCTTTACAAGCAGTAACACTAACTAAAGCTAATGCGATTATGGGTATAATTAATTTTTGTCTAATCGTTTTCATCTTTGTTTATTTAAGGGTTATTTATTAATAGTTTTCTTTACCGACCCACATTTCAACATTTTATCGCCGAAATAGGGATTGGTTATTTCTTTAACATCGGCATACCAATAGGCACCTTCATTATTAAATGCCATTGGGCAGAATTTTTTGTATATGGTTCCTTCAGATAGTGCATCTTCAAACATTGGCCCAGCCTTTTCGGTAAATTGTGCGAACAATTCTCTCAGGGTTTCAATGTCATCGGTATTGGCCATATCTTGTGCTAAGTTTTTCAGCTCCATCCTTTCTTCTTCAAAAGAGGCAGCCATATCCTTACTTATGGATCTTGCCTTTTCTGCATCGTCTCTTACAAGTGCCATCTTGATTTCAAGGTAATTGTGCCATACTTTTCCCGTCATTCCGTCAATAAAACCTTGGTCTGCGATATCTGCGGTTTTTTTCTTGGCCGCCTTCACCTCTTCTGGGGTGTTAATTTCTACGGTTTGTTTTTCCTTGCAGCTTACAATTGCAATGAGTGCAAGGGTTAGAATTGAAGTTTTTAATAGTGTTTTCATTGTTTTTGAATTAAATTATTAATCTATAGTTTAAAATGTTTTGGACCTAAATGGTCTAAGATTTCTTTTAAATCTTGTCCTACGCTTTTTGCTATTTCTTCTATTTCGGATTTGTCAGAGATGCCCCAAGTTGTCTCAACGTCTTCGATAGAAACCTCGATTAAAGAAGCATCTTCGATTGCTTTGATGCTAATTTTACAAGGCACGAGTGAGGTCATTTGGATATCGTTGGACAGTAAGTTGGCAGCCGTTTCTTTATGACAAACCATCATAATTATTAGGTGAGACATATCGATGTTATAGTCCTTCAGGTAGTCCTTAACATCCATTTCTCCGATGATGTCAAATCCTTTGTCCTTTAAAACATCTCTTAACTGTGTTAGTGCCTCATCAAAAGTTATGGAACCGTAGCGTCTAACAATACTGTAAGATGTGTTTCGGCTCTCAGTATAATTCTGACTATGCAATCTTTGTTTTTTGTCCTCGCTATTTTCCATACTATTTTTATTTCAATCGGTTGACAACATTTTTGAGCCTCTCTGTAATTTCATTGGCAACATCATTTAATTTTTCATTCTCAACTGCCTGCATCGATGCTAGCGGATTAATTGCCGCTACCTCTACTGTAGTTTCATTTTTTTGTTGAACTATAACATTGCAAGGCAACATCGTACCTATTTTATCTTCTGCTTCTAGAGCCTTATGAGCAAATGGTGGATTGCAAGCACCTAAGATTTGATATCTCCTGAAATCAACATCAAGTTTCTTCTTTAGCGTTTCATTTACATTGATTTCTGTTAGTATTCCGAAACCTTCTTTTTTCAGTTCCTCAGTAACCTTTTCCATTACTTTGTCAAAGTCCTCATTCAGGGTTTTATTGAAATAATAGTTCATCTTCTTAGTTTTTAGAGTTAATCGTTCGTTTTTGTTCTTCGTATTCCTCTTTTGATATTTCGCCCTTTGCAAAACGGTTGTCTAGTATATCCATAGAATTTTCCTTACTTCCAGAGTTTCGCAAACTTCCTCCTCTAAACAGTAATATGGCCAAAATCAAAATAATCGGTATTAGTATCCACCACCACATCATCATAACTATATCTTTTAAATTGTTAAATAAACTGTTCTCATTGCCAATAGATTTCGGGAATTTACTGCCCTTTATTCTTCATCTTTTCTTTCATTTTCTTCATCATTTCTGGATTTTTTTTCATCATCTTCTGCATCATTTCTTTCATCATTTCGGGGTTCTCATCCATCATTTGCGACATTCTTTTTTTCATCGCTTTTTTCATTTCATCATTACCGTGGATTTTTTCCATAAGCATTTTTCTCCCTTTTTCGCTCTGCATCATTTTGTTAAGCATCTTCTCTTGCATCTTCACCTTCATTTCTGGGTTTTCATCCATCATCTTTTGCATATGCGATTGCATTTTTTCTTTCATCTCAGGGTTTTTCTGCATCATCACTTTCATATTGCCAGATTCCATTTGTTCCATATGGGATTTCATCAATATCATTTTGGCTTCTTCATTTTTTCGAGCCTCACTTATGAATGCAGCAAACTGAACAGGGTTTGAAATGATTTCTTCATAAACAGCATTTCTATTTTCTTCAACCTGCATAGTTTCACTTGCATTGAAAGTTGATTTGCAACCAACGAATGTTCCTAATATTCCTATTACCATTAAAAGTTTTACTGTTGTTTTCATTTTATTATTTTTTAAAATTTATAAATCGTCTATCTATTTTTCTTTTTCTTCACTTTTATTTTTTAGAAACCATTTTTCGCCTAAAAAAATCAATACCATCAGTATTGCAGCTACAATTACGACCAGTAGGTCGCTAGAAGCCTTTATCCATAAGAACGCGGCCAAAACAATACAATCCAATAATATAGCAGTATATAGAATAGAGGCACGGGCGTTTATCTCTTTTCTCATATTTTTAAGTACGCCCCAATGAATTCCTATATCCATAATTAGATAGAAAATAGCACCTAGTGAGGCAATTCTTGTAAGGTCAAAAAGAATGGTCATTGTAAGTGCCAATACCACGGTGTAAATGAGCATATGTTTTTGCAACTTACCAGGTAACCCAAAATGTTTATGGGGAATTAGATTCATCTGAGTTAGCATTGTAGTCATCCTTGACACTGCAAAAATGCTTGCTACCACACCTGAGATAGTAGCTATAATTGCGATACCCACCGTGAACCACAATCCGTACTTTCCGAAAGCAGGCCTTGATGCCTCGGCCAATGAATAGTCCTTAGCTTTGATTATTTCTTCAATAGTAAGGTTAGAAGAAACAGCAAATGCAACAAGTAGATATACCACGGTACAGATAACCAGTGATATTATAATTGCACGCCCTACATTTTTATTAGGATTGGTGATTTCCTCACCGCTATTTGTAATCGTGGTAAAGCCCTTATAAGCTAAGATTGAAAGGGCCAAGGCTCCTAAATAATTGGTAATGGGGTATTCTGTCAAACTTTCTGAAGGGACAACTTCAGAAAATGAAAATCCTGCCGCCCATAATCCACCAATGGCAAAAATTGCAATACCTCCAATTTTTAAAATAGCCATTGCAAAGGAAGATTTGCCAATGATATTGTTTCCAGAAATATTGATTAAAAACGCAACGATTAACAGCACTACCCCAAGGATAGGCACCCAAACACTATTGTCATTTATATCGAATAATTGAAGCGTGTACGAACCAAAAGTACGTGCTACCAAACTTTCATTAATGACCATTGAGAGTGCCATTAGCAATGCTCCAGAAGCTGTTACCGCACCCTTACCATATATCTTTTTTAGATAGGTAGCAATACCGCCAGCAGATGGATATGCATTGGAAAGTTTCACATACGTATATGCACTAAATCCTGAAATGATAGCGCCTACAAGAAATGCATACGGAAACCATTGCCCTGATAACTCAGCTACTTGTCCTAATAAGGCAAATATTCCTGCACCTATCATTACACCAGTACCAAGCGACACCGCTCCGGTTAAGCTCAAACTATTTTTCTTGTATTGTGCCATTTCTTAAAATCTTAGCGATAATCCACCACCTGCTCCAAATCGGTTGTCATAGCTCCCCATCAAAGAGAAATCACGACTCAAAACGAACTCTAAACCTACTTGCCAAGTAGTTTCTTCTTTAAAATCAGTTCCTTCCTCAAAATCTGTAACCCAACCAAAGTCCATTTGGTATTCGTACTCACCGTACAGTGCTACATTTCTAAATATCATTGTTGCTGTGGCGAAAGAGATTGTTGGTCTTAGTTTATTATCTATTCTCAAATCGGAATCTATAAGTAATGGAAGTAGATACCTCACACCGACTACACCCGTAGTGGAAATCTCATCAAGACTATCTTCGCCTTCATTTTCAACATTTACACCACCAAATACCCTGAAGTAACTATTGAGCCAACGCTCGTATGTAAACTCTGCTTCTAAATTTTCATTCCAACCATATTCTCCTCTTACTATGAACTGATTACGTATATTGGTTGCTGTATAAAACAATTCTGTCATATGGCTTGCGCCAGTAACTTCTCCCCAAGTCCACATATGGTCTGCTTCTGTAGTCAAATTAGTAATTGGATAGCCTTTTAATCTTTCATCCCGTGGTGTATCATAGCTGAAGACCCTCGCCATCCCACTATTTATATGGTAAAGTACGTGGCAATGGAAAAACCAATCGCCATACTCAACGGCATCAAATTCGATAACCACTTTCTGCATAGGTGCAACGTTTACAGTATGCTTTAACGGACTACGCTCGCCATTTTCATTAAGCACCCTAAAAAAGTGACCGTGTAGGTGCATAGGGTGGTGCATCATCGTCATATTGTTAAGGGTTATACGAACCACTTCGCCTTGATTGATTTTGATTTTATCGGTTTCAGAAAGCGGAACACCGTTGATAGACCATACGTAGCGATTCATATTTCCCGTTAGGTTGAAAAGCATTTCACGCACAGGTTTTCCGTCTTCAAACTCAGTGTTTCCTGGTGCTTTTAAATAGTTATAGTTAAATTCTGGATTTCCTCCTGTTTTCATATTGTCGCCAATAACCTTGTCTTGCGGCACGATATAGCCCATTTTCATTCCGCCGTTCATTTGCCCTTTGTCACTTTCCATTTTCATATCTTCGTGAGCCATTTCGTCGTGCTTCATTTTCGTGGAATCTTTGTCTTTCTGCATCCCATCCATCTTCATATTATCGTCTTTCATATTCATTCCGTCCATTTGCATTCCATCCATCTTCATCGCATATTTTTTCATCTTTTCAATGGAATCGTTCTTTGAAGGATTGAACTTGGCTGCAGGTGCGCCCATTTTCATATCCATTGACATCATTTCTTGCATTTGCTTTATCAAGTCTGGTTTTGGAACTTTAGGCGCATTCAAAATTTTGCCGGTTCCTAAATAAGCTGATGCCTGACCAGAACCATCTTGTGAGGTAGCAAGTATTTCCAATTTTCCGCTTTCCGGGATGGTTACAATAAAGTCATAGGTTTCTGCAACACCGATTAGTGTTTTGTTTTTCTTTACGGGGACAACATCCAGTCCATCTGCTGAAACCAGCATTGGATCTTCGCCACCGAACGTGAGCCAGAAGTAAGAAGCAGCTGCGGCATTTATAAATCGTACTCTAACCTTTTCGCCGGGACTGAAATCAGGATAATTCTGTTCTGCCCCTCCATTAATAAAAAACTTATCGTAATAATTATCTAAAATTGCCATATCGGGCATTCTGTACCACATCATTTCTAATTTTGCACCTACAGCTCCCTTGGCAATAACCTTGTCCCAACTTTGTACTTGGTTTTTCTTTATAAGATACCACTCATTGCCACGCTTTAAGTTTCTAAGCTGTGTCTTGGGGTTTTCATCCATCCAATCTGAGAGGACGAGTACCAAGTCTTTGTCATATTCTAAATCAGTTTTTTTAGGATTGATTTGAATTGAGCCATAAACACCTCTTTGCTCTTGTAGACCTGTATGTGAATGATACCAGTACGTACCAGATTGTTTCAGTGCGAATTTGTATTGTTGGGTTTCACCCGGTTTAATTGGTGGTGTAGTTAGATAAGGCACGCCGTCGTAAAAGTTTGGAAGAATTAAACCGTGCCAATGTACAGATGTTTCCTCATCCATTTTATTGGTCACATTAATAATGGCAAACTCACCTTCATTAAACTCAAGATTAGGTCCTGGGATACCACCATTAATGGTCATAGCTTTGACATCTTTGCCAGTAAAATTTACAGTCTCGTAGTCAATGGTAAGGTCGTAGACTCGTTCTGGCCAATTATCTATATTTTCTTCACTCTTGTTAGCTACATATTGTGCAATACTCTTTGTTGAAATGAGAAGCACAAGTATCATTGTCATTTTTCTAATCATCGTTCTCTGTTTTTAAATTCATATTACTATAATGCATTGTGATTAAATCATTTATCTTTTTTCGTTCAATTCTTAACTACTTAGATAATTAACCATAGCATACTCTGTATAATAGCCTTTAATGGATTCAATTAGGTTTATCTGAAACTTCAACTGAAGTTCCTGAACGTCCAATACGTCGTTGAAATCTATCGTACCTGTCTCATAGTTCTTTATCAATATTTCTTCTGCGTCATTAGCCTGTTGTAAATTCTTCAGCTGAACATTAAACTTTATTTTCATACTGTTTCGGTTGTACTGAGCCTGTGCAAGAAGCGTTTCAAGTCTATTTAACCTATCTTCTTTTTGCGATGTAATCTCTAACTGTCTCAATTCATTTTGCTTGGTAATTGACTTGTACCTATTATTGAAAATTGGAATTGAGATTGAAACCATTGGCATCACGATATCCTTTCCGTTATCGGAAAAATTCATATCGGGACGCTCTGAAACCGGAACATAATCCAATCCAAAACCAATGTTTGGTGCACTCTCCTTTTGGTTTAATGCTTCTGACTGCTCAACAGATTCGTACAGCTTATCATATTTTAAAAGCTCTGGATTGAGTTTGAGGTTCTCATTAGAGACCAATGGTTCTTCATCAGGAATAGTCAACTCTTGTGGCACTTGGACTTCCAGTGTTTCGTCGCGATTCAATAAATTATTAAATACCGTTTGTTCTGCTAAGTAATCTTGTTCCAAGACTTCCTTTTGCTGCACCAGTTCGTTTTGCCGAATCTGTAACCGCAGCACATCAACAGCCGAGGCATTTCCAACTTCTACAGAGGTCAATGCCAAACGCTCATAGGTTTCCAACAACTGAATGTTTTCATCCAAAATAAGTTGTTTTGCCTTGATTGAATATAGTTTGTAATAGGATTGCGATACTGATAGTGCTAACCTTCGTTTCGCAATGACAATATCCACATATTGAGCATCTGCCATTGAACTGGCATAATTTTCCCTTGCGGTAATAGTTCCAAACCAAGGCAGCATTTGTGATACCGAAAAGCGAGCACGTTGTGCACCTGTTCGGGTTTCGGGTTCGCTTACAAAATAACCTACTCCCACAACGGTATTTGGCAACCAATCTGCTTCATTAACTTTTTCTTCAGCTATATTATACCGCAATTCAAAAGCTTGAATCTCTGGATTATTCTTCTCAGCTTCCTGAATGTACGTTGTCAAATCTTGTGCATTCGTTTTGGCTAAAGCAAAAAAAGCAAGTACTATTACAATTACATATCTCATTTTGTAGCTCTTTTTAATTGAAATTCGTGTTTCCAGCTAAATAATACTGGTACAACAAATAGGGTTATAAGCGCAATTAACATTCCTCCAAAGGATGGAATTGCCATCGGAATCATAATATCACTACCTCGACCTGTTGATGTGAGTACAGGTAGTAAAGCAAGAATCGTGGTTGCCGTTGTCATTAAACAAGGTCGAATACGTTTTTCTCCTGCTTCGACTACGGATGCTCTAACCCCAGTTTTATCTGTTGGTTTGTTTTTGTCAAAGGTTTGCGTAAGGTAGGTAGCCATTACTACGCCATCATCGGTAGCAATACCGAATAGAGCAATAAAACCGACCCATACAGCGACACTTAAATTTATAGTGTGCATTTGAAAGAGGTCTCGTAAATTTTCTCCGAAAAAGCTGAAGTTTAAGAACCAATCTTGGCCGTAGAACCATATCATTAAAAAACCTCCCGCAAAGGCGACAGCAATTCCAGTAAAGACCATTAATGACGTTCCAACAGAACGGAACTGGAAATATAGGATTAGAAAAATAATAGCCAAAGCCAGAGGTACTACCACGCTCAATGTTTTTTCTGCTCGTAACTGATTTTCATACGTTCCCGTAAATTGATAATTGATACCCTTTGGAACGGTCAATTCGCCATTGTCAATTTTTTCTTGAATAAGGGCTTGGGCATTTTCCACCACATCTACTTCGGCGAAACCATCTAATTTATCAAAAAGGACATAGCCTACTAAAAAAGTGTCTTCACTCTTTATAACCTGTGGCCCTTTCTCATATCTAATAGTGACCAACTCACTTAACGGAACCGGACTTCCTTTTTCTACAGGCACATAAATATCTTTTAAATCGTTTGGATTTGCGCGTAATTCCCTTGGGTAGCGTACACGAATACCATAGCGCTCCCTACCTTCTACTGTTTGTGAAAGCACCATACCACCAACAGAAACCTGTATAACTTGCTGTACTTGCTCTATGGTTATGCCATAGCGCGCAAGTCGTTCTCTGTCAATATCAATAAGTAGGTAGGGTTTCCCCACAATACGGTCGGCAAAGACCGCTTCTTCTTTTACGCCTTCGGCCTGTTTTAAGATATCTTCCAATTGTACCCCAAACGCCTCAATTTCTTTTAAATCCTGTCCTTTCACCTTAATGCCCATAGGTGCTCGCATACCAGTCTGTAGCATCACCAAGCGTGTTTCTATGGGTTGTAGCTTTGGTGCTGAAGTAACACCTGGAAGCTTTGTAACCCTTACGATTTCTTTCCAAATATCGTCTGGCGATTCAATTTCAGGTCGCCAATTTCTAAAGTACTCTCCATCGTCATCTGGAATGAGCTGTGAACTTGTCACAGAGAATGGGTCTGTAATTTTTGAGGCTTTATAGTCATCATCTTCTACTTCAATTTCGCTATTAGGGTTGGTTACTAAACTGCCATCCTTTAAAACAAATAAGCCGTCTTCGTTTACCTTAAAGCGTTGTCTTTTGCGATTTTCATTTAAAATATATTCAGATTTATATTGAATAACATTCTCATACATCGATAACGGTGCAGGGTCTAATGCTGATTCTGTACGCCCAGATTTACCGACTACAGTTTCAATTTCTGGAATGCTCGCAACGGCCATATCGAGTTGCTGTAGGACGCGTTTATTTTCCTCCACACCTGCGTGTGGCATTGAAGTGGGCATTAACAGGAATGAACCCTCATTGAGTGAAGGCATAAACTCTTTACCAGTATTACGCATAATCATCACTCCAAAAATTACAATGGCAGTTGGTATCGAAAGAAATAACAGCTTATTACGCAATGCCCAATTTAAAATCCGAACATAATAATTTCTAAAAAGTGTAAATACACCCAAAAGACCAAAACAGATAAGACCAACGAAGATTAAGTTTATAAGGATACTTCTATCTACTCCCAGTGGTCTCCAATATTCCGCCAATAGGAATATGATAGCAAAAGCCGAAACAAATATATTGATGATGTTGGCGCGTTTTGACGTAATCTTTTCCTTTAGTGAAAGGAAGCCAACAACACCAAAAGCGACTAAAATCAGCCCAAGGGGATAGCCAAAAATTAGAGCTAAAACGCCAAAAACAATCAATGCTCCATTTAGCATATAACTAAAAGAAGTTTTTAAATTTCTCTTTTTGAAAAAATAGGCCGCAAATGGTGGAATTAAAAATAGGGCAACAATAAGAGATGCGGTGAGTGCTGCCGTTTTTGTAAATGCCAATGGCCTAAACAATTTCCCTTCGGCACCAATCATAGTAAATACAGGAATGAAACTTATAATGGTAGTCATTACTGCAGTTAAGATGGCACCAGAAACTTCGGCAGTCGCATTATAGACTACCGTATTCATAGGTAGCTTTTCTTCATTTTCATCAATATGCCGCAAGACATTTTCTGAAAGGATAACGCCCACATCGACCATTGTTCCAATAGCAATTGCAATACCAGATAAAGCGACAATATTTGCATCTACATTGAACAGTTTCATAGAAATAAAGACCATCAAAACCGCAACAGGCAATAATCCGGAAATCAATACGGAAGCCCTTAAATTGAAGACCATTATGATAATCACAAAAATGGTTATCAATATCTCTAAAGTGAGTGCTTCATCAAGTGTGCCCAAGGTTTCTTGGATTAGTTCTGTTCTGTCATAAAAGGGTACGATGGTCAACTGGGAAGTCCTGCCATCGCTTAATGTTTTTGATGGAAGCCCAGAACTTAGCTCGTTTATTTTTTCTTTAACATTGTTGATGACTTCCATAGGATTGGCACCATAACGAGCCACTACAACGCCACCAACAACCTCGGCGCCTTCTTTGTCCAATATGCCCCTTCGTGTGGCGGGACCGTGTGTGACTTTCGCAATATCCTTTATACGGATGGATGTAAAATCTTTTGAAGTAACTACCGCGTTTTCTAAATCAGATAGTTTCTTAATATAACCCAATCCTCTTATAAGGTATTCAGCTTGGTTGATTTCAAGCGTTTGTGCACCAACATCTTTGTTGCTTTGTTTTACTGCTTTTACAACCTCACTCAAGCCTATGTTGTATTGCCGCATTAATTCGGGATTAACATCCACTTGATATTCCAAAACATATCCGCCGATGGAAGCCACTTCTGAAACGCCACTCGCAGATGACAACGCATATTTCACGTAGAAGTCTTGAATGCTTCTTAATTCTTGTAAATCCCATCCACCTGTAACATTACCATCTTTATCACGTCCCTCAAGGGTGTACCAATATATTTGCCCTAATCCTGTGGCATCGGGACCTAGAGCTGGATTAACGCCTTCTGGTAGAAGTCCGGCTGGTAATGAGTTTAATTTTTCAAGTATTCGGCTTCTGCTCCAATAAAATTCAATATCTTCTTCGAAAATGATATAAATGCTCGAAAACCCGAACATAGATGAACTACGTATTGTTTTAACCCCTGGAATACCAAGAAGCGATGTGGTTAGAGGATAAGTAATTTGATCCTCAATATCTTGAGGGGAACGACCATCCCATTTAGTAAATACAATTTGTTGGTTTTCGCCAATATCTGGTATGGCATCTACGGCAACAGGGTCTCGAGGAAGTGAGCCTGTATTCCATTCAAACGGGGCGTTTACGACTCCCCAAGCAATAAAAAGTGCAAGTAGTAGAACGGCTACTAGCTTGTTCTCGATTAAAAATTTGATGCTTTTATTCAGCATAAAAAAATGAGTTTTAAGTAATAACAATACTTGTTGAAAAACAAGGTACAAGCAGTTTAGTCCAAACAAATTAATGTTGGACGTAAGAATTAATTACTTAAAAATCAAATGAGGAAAGTCTGGTCTAGGACTTGAACGTCCCTAATAAGGGGCGGTGGGGAATAATCTATAAATGCTTCATTATCTGAGTTTTCATACTCAAACAAATCTAAATACGATTGGATAAATGTTACAACAAATACTTGCTGTTCTTTATCCAGTTTTTCGAAGGAAATTTTTAGTGTATCCTGACCTTCTAAAAGCAATTGCTCATCACTGCAGCAGTTTTTCTTGGTAATATCACAATTAGAAAAAGTAGAAGTTTTTTGAACTTCCATACCGCAGGTTTCTACTTTTCCAAACAATGAAGAATCAACTAAAACATCACCGCAATAATGACTTGCCAACGTAAAAGAAAACGTTGAGAATAACACTAAAAGTGCCATACAAAATGATGCTATTTTAAAAAAAATCTTCTTCATCAATTGTACAAAAGTATAAAATTTTAAGTAAAATCTTTTTATTTAACAAACAATTTGCATAACGTTTCGGGTTTTTTATTGTTATAATTTTTTTCTAGGGATAAGTTATTGAGCTTAAAAAACTTTAAAAATATTATTAAGAATTATTCTAAATAAGATTGGTTTTTTAAAACCAGTACATTACATTTGTCTTCTATTTAAAATCATTCTAAATAATTTTATTACCAATGAGAACTCTATTTTCCCTACTATTTATCTTGCAGTTTACATATATATTGGCGCAAACAAATCCTCAAAAAATGGATACTATACAACAAAAGACGGAACGCCTAAAAGAAGTGATTGTATCCGCTAACACCATACTGGGCAGTAAATTTGAGATTAAAAACAAAACAGGTTCTGCGAGCTATATTTCCGAAGAGGATTTAAAAAAATTTTCATATACAAATATCAATAGGGTATTACAAACGGTTCCAGGAATTAATATTTACGAAGAGGATGGTTTAGGACTACGTCCAAATATAAGTTTGCGAGGTACATCGCCTGAGCGTAGTGCAAAAATAAATTTGATGGAAGATGGCGTTCTCATTGCCCCAGCACCCTACAGCGCACCTGCCGCCTATTATTTCCCAACTATTGGGCGTATGCAGGCCGTCGAAATCTTGAAAGGAAGCAGTCAAATTCAATATGGACCCAACACCACTGGCGGTGCCATTAATATGATTTCTTCCCGAATTCCTGATGAATTTTCTGGACGAGCTTCCATTGCCGCAGGGAATTATGGCTCAAGAAAAACGCAATTAGTCATTGGTGATAGCTATCAAAACTTTGGATTTGTAACGGATTATTTCAATTACAGCTCAGACGGTTTTAAGGATTTAGATGGCGGTGGCAATACAGGATTTGATAAATCTGATTATTTGGCGAAGTTTAGGGTCAACTCAAATTTAGATGCAAAACTGTATCAGTCACTAACATTTAAAATCCAATATTCTGAAGAAGAGGCAAACGAAACTTACTTGGGATTGACCGATGAAGATTTTGAAGAAAACCCTTATAGAAGATACAGGGCGTCGTCCGAAGATGTAATGAACGCCGAACATCAACAATACCAACTTACCCATTTTATACAAATATCCCCTTCGTTAAATATAAATACTACCGGCTACTTAAATAAATTCAAGCGCAATTGGTACAAATTGGACGATGTAAATTTAGGCGAAAGGGTGAGCATTAGTAATATCCTGTCCGCACCACAGGATTACCCCTTAGAATACCAAACCATTTTAGGAAATGAAAACACCCAAGACGATGTTATGGGAATAAAGGCAAATAATAGAGTATATACTTCAAATGGTGTTCAGTCCATTGCCAAATTACGATGGGGTTCTGATTGGCTACAAACCCTGGAAGTGGGAATACGTTACCACGAAGATGACGAGGACAGATTTCAGTGGGTGGACAGGTACGCATTTCAAAACCAAGAATTAATACGAACCACGGTGGCCGAAAAAGGTACTGACGCTAATCGTATAAGCAGTGCAAAAGCATTGGCGGCGCACCTCTTGTACACCCTTAAAATTGAGAACCTGACCTTAACACCTGGCTTGCGCTATGAAAATATTACATTAACACGAATGGATTATGGTACTGACGACCCAAACAGAACTGGTCAGGATTTAGCTATTCGCGAGAACAAAGTAGATGTATGGATTCCCGGCATAGGTGCGAACTACAGATTCAATAACTATATATCGGTCTTCGGTGGGGTACATAAAGGGTTTTCGCCACCAAGTAATACACAGGGACAAAATGCAGAAGAAAGTATTAATTATGAGTTGGGTTCTCGATTTGGCTTCAAAGGTTTTTCAGGGGAACTTGTCGGGTTCTACAATGATTATCAAAATCTGTTGGGAAGTGATTTGGCTGCAACAGGTGGCACAGGAAGCCTCGACCAGTTTAATGCAGGTGAAGTTCGTGTAAGTGGCCTTGAGCTTTTGCTAAATTACAATTTGCTATACAATACATCAGAGAAATTTAAACTTCCTCTATCGATTTCCTATACACTTACCGATACCGAATTCCTGACCAGTTTTGACAGTAACGAAGACATCTATGGGGTGGTTACCAAAGGGGATGAAATACCATACATTGCAAAAAACCAATTAAATGCAACATTAGGGCTACAACATAAGAAATTTGAAGTAAACTTAAATTCACGCTATACAGGTGCATTTAGAACCAAGGCTGGTTCTGGACCAATTCCAGAAAATTCCAAAGTAGATTCTAACTTTATCGTTGACTTATCTGCGCATTATTTTTTCGATGAAAATTTTATGTTCTCTACAAACATAATTAACCTATTTGATTCAGAATATGCTGTATCTCGTGTACCAGCAGGTTTACGTCCCGGTCATCCTTTTGGAATCAGTTTTGCCGTCGGGTACGGATTTTAAAGTAATCTTTATTTGATGACAAAAGTCATATTTTTTGAAAACCGATTATTTTAAATTCGTAGCGTAAAATTAAAGTTTAAGATAAATCAAAAAACAATATCATAAACTAATTTTTTAACATTTTTTTTAAATTTTTGATATAAAATCATTAATTTTATTACGTGAAATCCTTTTTTATAAAAATATTGGCCTTTTTTTTAGCAGCTACTATATTTTTTAGCACAGCTTCATTTACAGTAGATATGCACTTTTGCTGCAATAAATTGGTTGATATGGCACTCTTTGGAAAAGCCAAAGTATGTGCAGACAAGGCTCAAAAAAAAGATTTAAACACAAAACAGTGTACTTCTCTTCAAGAAAAAGATTGCTGCAGCAACCAAACTTTGGTTAAAACAGGTGATGACACCATAAAAAAGGCTCAGACCCAACTTGAGTATGAAGATATACTCTTTCTTAACACCTTTTTTTACACTTACCTCAATCTATTTGAAGGGCTTGAAAAAAACATCATTCCTTTTAAACAATATAGGCCGCCTTTGTTGTCTAAGGATATACAGGTTCTTCACGTGACATATTTAATTTGATTTTCTTACTTGCAGATTGATCATATCAATCTGTATCCTCTATTATAGTCAAAGAACAACTTCTGGCTAAACATTGTTGTATCCATTACTCAACAACACAATTTATCAAATTAACCCAGTAAGGTTAAAACCTTACAAACTATTGAGCCGAATACTCAATAGTAACACCAATACTATAATGAGCTCACCAAAAGAATTCTGGATTAAGAATATGGTTTGTAGTAGATGCCTTAAAGTTATTAAACAAGAACTACAAGAATTAGATATTACTGTACTCTCATTAGAGCTAGGAAGGTTATTGGTAGAAGCACCTAACCTAAATGAAGCTGCTATAACAGACAACGTAACAAGGGTGCTTCACATAAATAGTTTCAAAATTGTAGAAAATGAAGAAGAGATGTTGGTTGAAAGAATCAAAATTCTATTAATCGAGCAACTTGTTGAACTACCATTGGATATGAAAGTGAAGACCTCAGAACTCTTGGCCTCGGCATTGCATCGTGACTATAAGACACTGAGCAAACTATTTTCAACCATTGAAAAGTCAACCATTGAAAAGTACTTCATCAAATTGAAGATTGAGAAAGTAAAGGAACTTATTCAGCTAAAACAGCATTCCTTCTCTGACATAGGTTACCTATTGGACTATAGCAGCGTAAATCATTTATCCAGACAGTTTAAGGAAGTGGTGGGAATGAGTATGACAGATTACAAGAACACAGGAAATTGGAAACGGAATTTCTATGATGAAATTATATAGATATCAACGAAAGTTATGCAGATAAAGGTCTGCAACAGTCATTAATTTTAACAAATTAAATCAAACCAAAAATGAAAAAATTTGTCATCGCATTACTGCTCATCCCTTATCTGGGAATAGCTCAAACTTTAGAAAATTTAGACTACATCTCGCCTTTTAACGATGGCGTTGCCGCCATTAAAAAAGGGAACGAATGGGGTTTTATTGACCAAGAAGGAAAATTAATCATTGATTTTCGAAATGATTTGGTGGTAACCAAAACAGACAACGCCAATTACCCAATCTTTGAAGACGATAGATGCTTGATTGCCGATCATAAGGATGGGGTGCTCTATTATGGATATATAAATAAAGAAGGGGAAACTGTTATTGCACCTCAATTTCTTAACGCCACCAATTTTAATAACAAAAAGGCAATAGCACTAAAGGTACACAAAGAGACCATTGGCTATAATGATATTTTCAAAAAGGACGTGGTAAGCTATCATTACTTTGAAGTGGTTATAGATAAAACCGGAACGACGATTGACCACTTAACACAACTGGCCTTACACGTTTCGCCACAGAACATAAAAAATAGTGGTTCCCCAACCATAACATCAAAATTTATTTCGGCCAATTTGGTCGCCGTAAAAGGAAACAACTCTAAATGGCAAATCAAAAAAATCGATTAGTAAATATTATACTAAAACAAAAACTTAAAAATTCAGCCCGATTAATAGCTGATAACCCATTCCCTCTCTATAACCCAATTAGCTATTGGGAATGGGTTTAAAAATAAATTTATGTCTAATTAAATAACAAAGAAAATGAGAACACTATTTATTGGTTTACTGGCAATTGGCCTTTTCAGCTTAACCAGCTGCAAACAAGAAACAGACACGCAAGCACTACTGGAAAATCCTAAGACGCGCACAGAGGTTTTTAATAGCATTGTTGAGAACGATGCATATATGGCCGAGTTTATGAAAAGTATGCACGGAAATCCAGCAACAATGAAAATGATGCAAGGCAACAAAAAAATGATGGGTTCTATGATGAATGGACAGGGTATGCAAATGATGATGAAGGATAGCACAATGATGCATTCAATGATGAACAGAATGATGGACGATGGAAAAATGATGGGAAATATGATGAAAATGATGCACGAAAAAGGAATGATGAGTGAAGATTGTATGGAATCCTGTTCTATGATGATGAAAGATAAGGGAATGGATATGATGTATATGAACAATGAAACAGAAAACAATCATTCTGAACATCACTAATTTCTAACCCATAAAGCAAAGCACAATGAAAAACAGTCACTGGATATGGATGGTCATCGGATGTGGACTACCGTTGCTATTTATTTTTTTAGCACCATCGTTTGGTATAGGAAGCAGTTCTTCTCTGTTCATTTTCATCCTCGTTATGTTCGGTATCCATTTGTTTATGCCCCACGGTTCACATCGGCACGGAAGATCCAATAATCGTAAGCATCGGGATGGCAATAACAATCAATCTGAACAGAACACAAAAGAAGAACACAAAAGACATCAAGATCACTAATAAATAAAACACAATGAAGCAAAAATTTCAAATAAACGGAATCAGTTGTGGTGGATGTGTAGCAAGGGTCAAGAAGACTTTGGAAGAACATCCCAATATCGAAAAGGCAGAAATTTTTCTGGCGCCAAAAGGCGCAACGTTTATCACGATGACAGAAAAACTTTCAATTACTGAATTACAAAAGCAACTCAGCAAACTTAACGGATACACAATTACAGAAATAAATTAATAACAACTAAAACCAAAAATTATGCATTTATACGACGGACATTTTGGAGGTATGCACCTAATATGGTGGATTATATGGATAATATTTATTGCTTGGATATTCTTTATCCCAACAGATATTCCCTATCAAAAAACTAAGAAGGACAGCCCGCTCGATATTCTCAAAAACCGCTTTGCAAAAGGTGAAATATCTAAGGAAGAATTCGAAGAATCTAAAAAGATTATAAACTCGGACAACTAAATTAAAACTAAAAATTATGTATCGATTAAACGTAAAGAAATTAGGATTCGCATTCGGGCTTACCGGAGCGTTAATTTACTTGGGCTGTATGATTGTAATGGCAACAGCAGGCCGAGAAGCCACTATAGATTTTTTCAACAGCCTATTGCACGGTTTAGACACCACGAGCATTATTAGGATGGATGTACCCTTATGGGAAGCAGGATTAGGAATAGTACAAACATTTATTTTGGGATGGCTAATCGGTGCCTGTATCGCTGCTTTTTATAACGCTCAAATAAAAAAACAGTAAGGTTTATGCAATACGTCTGGTTCATATGGTCACTTATAATTCTTGCGCTTTGGGCAATCATCTATCTATTGAGAAAAGAATCAAGAAAAGAGATGCTCAAAATGAGCCTTATAACAATGCCTTTTGGTTTAACTGAACCTTTGTTTGTTCCAGAATATTGGTTTCCACCTTCGCTGTTCAATTTGGCTATAAAAACAGGTTTTGATATAGAAAGCCTTATCTTTTCTTTTGCTATTGGCGGGATTGGCACGGTACTCTATAACCTTACTTTTAAGCGAAGCCTCGTTGAAATACCACAGAGCGAGCGTGGACACCAACGACATAAGCTACATATTTATATACTTTTTGTGCCTGCGCTGGTCTTTTTTATACTTGCCCTATTTACATCGCTCAACCACATTTATTGTGGGATTATCGCTTTGTTCATAGGTGGTTTGGCAACACTCTATTGCCGTCCAGATTTAAATAAGAAGATTTGGGTCGGAGGAATCTTGTTTACAGTACTGTACTTCATTTATTTCGGAAGTATCCTTCCGTTTTATCCTCAATATGTGGAGCTGTACTGGAATCTTGACAACCTGACCCATATTCTTTTCTTGGGTGTACCCATAGAAGAACTACTGTTCGCCTTCACTTTTGGAATGTACTGGTCTGGATTATATGAACACTTGTATTGGAGAAAACTTATAAAACCGAAAGGAATTTTAACCAACTAAAACATTCGAATTATGAAAATACTATTGGCAGTAGACGGTTCAGACTTTAGCAAAGCTGCTGTAGATGAAATCAATAAAATGATATTACCATCATATGCTGAAATCTGCATTATAAATGTATATGAGTTTCCCACTATGATTGGCCCAGAATTAATGGCCACAGGTGGAAGCTTGAACAACTACTACGAAGATTTCATAAGTGGCGCTAAAACAATAGGTAATAAAATTGTTTCGGAAGCCAGCGATGTTCTAAAGAGCAAAAACGAAGCTCTTAACATAACTACTATCGTTGTGAGCGGACTACCCAAAAGTGCCATCCTCGAAAAAGCCGAGGATTGGAAAGCAGATTTAATCGTAGTGGGCTCTCAAGGTCAAGGTGCGTTGTCGCGCTTACTTTTAGGCTCTGTTTCCCAATATTTAGCCACCCACGCCAAGTGCTCGGTACTTATTGCAAGAGATAAAGATAAAGGGTGAATGAAATATGAACAACTAACAAATGAAAGATAGCCACACACATAAGAAAATAATGTCATCTGCCTGCAAGGTAACGGATAATATCTGCCTTCCAGATTCTGACCTACCTCGCGTAGTTATCATTGGTGGTGGTTTTGCTGGTCTGGCATTGGTAGAAAAATTGAAACATAAAGAAGTACAAGTTGTATTGTTCGATAAAAACAACTTCCATCAATTTCAACCTTTATTCTATCAAGTGGCAACGAGTGCTTTGGAGCCAGACAGCATTGTGTTTCCATTTAGAAAACAATTTAAGGGATATAAAAATGTAGTGTTCCGCTTGGCGGAAGTCGAGGAAATTCAACCCTCATCAAATACATTAACAACTACCAAAGGAAAAGTCCACTACGACTATCTGGTACTTGCAACTGGTACGACCACAAATTTTTTCGGAATGGATTCCGTAGCCCAAAACAGCTTAGGGATGAAGGATATTCGTGATTCCCTCAACATTCGCCATATGATGCTGCAAAACTTAGAACAAGCAGCCATTACCTGCGATGATGATGAACGTGATTCCCTAACAAATTTCGTTATTGTTGGAGGTGGTCCCGCTGGTGTAGAAATGGCAGGAGCTTTGGCTGAATTTTGCAAATACATTCTACCGAAGGATTATCCAGAATACCCTGCTTCCATAATGAACATTTATTTGATAGAAGCTATTGACGAGTTGTTAAGCACAATGTCAGACAAAGCATCATCAAAAACTTTAAAGTATCTGAAAGACTTAAATGTAAAAGTACTATTCAACGAGTCGGTAAGTGATTATGACGGTTCAGAGGTTACTACGAAAAGCGGAAAGAAAATTTTAGCAAGAAACCTCATCTGGACGGCAGGTGTAAAAGGACAATTCCCCAAAGGTATAGATGAAAAACACCTGGTTTGGGGTAACCGCTTAAAAACTGACTCGTTTTTATTGGTAGAAGGCTACAAAAATATTTTTGCCGTGGGAGATATAGCGGCAATGATTACTACAGACACACCCAAAGGGCATCCACAAGTAGCCCAAACAGCAATCCAGCAAGGCAAATATTTAGGTAATGTATTATTGAAAATTATTAAGGATGAAGGCGTAAAACCTTTTGAATACAAAGACAAAGGTTCATTGGCCACAGTAGGAAAACGAAAGGCTGTTGCCGATTTAGGCAAATTCAAATTTGCTGGTTATTTCGCTTGGTTGCTATGGTCAATTGTACACTTGTTATCTATAAGTGGATTTAGAAATAGATTGATGGTTGGTTTTAATTGGGCGGTTAGCTATTTCACTTATGAAAAAAGCAACCGCCTAATTATTCGAAATTTCAAACATAAATCATTAGTCGACAACACAGAAGAATAACTAATTAAAACAAAATTTATATGAAAAAAATAGGAGTTATAGGATACGGAGTCATAGGAAAAAGGGTGGCAGATGCCATCAATTTACAAGATGATATGAAGCTTTCGGGCGTTTGCGATATCATCAGCGATTGGCGTATTCAAAATGCAGTAAGAAAGAATTACAACATATACGCAGCAACTCAAGATGCAGCTGATAATATGAAATCTGAAGGGATTTCTGTTAAAGGCAATATGCAGGAACTTTTAAAGAAATCAGACCTTGTTGTGGACTGTACGCCTAAAAAGATTGCTGCTCAAAATGTAGCGATTTATAAAGAACAGAATATAAAATTTATTTTGCACGGTGGCGAAAAACACGAAACCACAGGGCATTCCTTTAGTGCAGAAAATAATTACAAATCCGCTCTAAACTTGAATGCGACAAGAGTAGTTTCCTGTAATACTACGTCTATTTTAAGAACCTTGACCGCTTTAAAAAGAGCCGATTTATTGGATTATGCCAGAGGTACACTTTTAAGAAGAGCTACAGACCCTTGGGAAAGTCATTTAGGTGGTATTATGAATACGATGGTTCCCGAAAAAGATATCCCAAGCCATCAAGGTCCGGATGCTAAAAGTGTTGACCCAGAACTGGATGTCATCACCGCAGCAGTAAAAGTACCGCAAACCTTAAGCCATATGCACTACTGGAATGTGAAATTGAAAAAGCAAGCGACAAAGGAAGAAGTGCTAAACGCTTTCAAAACTTCAAGTCGTATTAAACTAATTCGGTATGACCAAGGCTTGGTTTCTAACAACACCATTAAGGAAATGTTTCTGGATATGGGAAGACCTTGGGGCGATATGTATGAAGTTGCTCTTTGGGAAGATATGCTGAAAGTAAAGGGAGACGAACTCTTTTATGCCTACGTGGTAGACAACCAAGCTATTGTTATCCCAGAAACCATAGATGCTATTAGAGCACTAACTGGAATTGAAACAGATGGGGGGAAATCCATCGCCAAAACCAATGAAAGCTTAGGAATTCATTAATCCTCTTTTAAATGAAAACAGATATAAATATCACAGAGCTTTTAGGAGACAAAGCTGATTTCTACTTGAATCACGTTTGTGAAAGAATCACAAAAGATGAATTGCAGACACCAAGTAAAAATAGTCTTGAAAAAGTATTTGTCAATAGCAACAGAAATCCACAGGTAATAAGAAGCCTTAACCAATTATACAACCACGGCAATCTTGGTGGCACAGGCTATTTGAGTATTCTTCCAGTAGACCAAGGCATTGAGCATAGCGCAACCTTTTCATTCTACAAGAACCCGGATTATTTTGACCCTGAGAACATTATAAAACTTGCTATCGAAGCGGGTTGTAATGGTGTGGCATCTACGTTTGGAGTATTGGGCTTGAACGCTCGAAAGTATGCCCATAAAATCCCTTTTATCGTTAAGATTAACCATAATGAGTTACTCACCTATCCCAATAAATATGACCAAACGCTCTTTGGTAATGTAAAAACCGCTTGGGATATGGGAGCAATTGCCGTAGGAGCTACGATTTATTTCGGTTCAGCAGAAAGCAACAGACAGCTAAAAGAAATAGCTGAAGCTTTTGAAGAAGCCCATAATCTGGGAATGGCCACCATCTTATGGTGCTATACACGGAACGAGGCATTTAAAACCAACAAGGAAGATTATCACGCAGCTGCCGATGTAACTGGGCAGGCAAACCATTTGGGTGTTACTATTCAAGCAGACATCATCAAACAAAAATTACCCACCAATAATTTTGGTTTCAAAGAGATAGGATTTGGAAAATATGATGGTGAAATGTATAAAATCCTAACCACAGACCATCCCATAGACCTTTGCCGATTACAAGTTGCTAATTGCTATATGGGTAAAATAGGACTGATTAACTCAGGAGGTGGGTCCAAAGGTGAGTCTGATTTGGTTGAAGCTGTAACAACTGCCGTTATCAATAAAAGGGCTGGCGGCTCTGGGCTGATAATGGGAAGGAAAGCATTTCAAAAGCCCTTCGGTGAAGGCGTGAAAATATTACAATCTGTTCAGGAAGTGTATCTGGATAATAAAATTAATATAGCATAATCAACAGAATGTTTGACACTGAGATAAAATCATTAAAATCACTTAACCACTACCTTCTCAAACTGGTAGAAAGTCGCTTATGGCTTAAGGTAATCATTGCCTTGTTTTTAGGTGTCGAATTTGGTTTGTTGTTAAGCCCACAAAATGGATGGATTTCTAAAGAAACCGCAGATATCGCGGGGAATTGGCTGGCATTGCCTGGTGTACTATTTCTGAAACTGGTTCAAATGATTATGATTCCGTTGATTGTGGCTTCTATCATCACAGGAATCGTAAGTAACGATAAGGATAGTCTAAAAAAACTTGGCGGTGGTGTTTTACTGTATTTTTTGGGCACAACAATAGTTTCGGTTAGCATAGGTACGATACTATCCCAAATTTTTAGACCGGGTCGTTTTCTTCATCAACAATCACTAAAAGAGCATAATGAAATTATGGCAGTTTCAACTGATGAACCCGAGCTTTCCTTCGGAATTGAAACAATTCCTGATGCCATCTCAAACCTGCTTCCCGAAAACCCCTTGGCATCAATGGTAAGCGGTGAAATGTTGAGTATCGTGATTTTCACAATCATTATTGGTGTAGCTGTGCTATCACTAGAAAATGCCTTACTGCGCCCAGTAAAGCTACTTCTAAGTGCCATTCAGGAAGTCTGTATGACAGTAGTAAAATGGTCAATGCTTCTAGTGCCTATTGCTGTTTTCGGTCTTATGGCGCAGCTTACCTCTAGTGTTGGTTTAAGTTCTCTTTCCGGTCTCACCTATTATGTTGGTGTCGTCCTGCTCGGTCTGTTACTTTTGGTAATTTTCTATTTAGGGCTAATTATGCTTCTTGGAAAAGCAAACCCTATGCATTTCCTAAAAAAAATAAGGGACGTTCAATTATTGGCCTTTTCAACCACAAGCTCTGCAGCCGTGATGCCACTTTCCCTTCAAACAGCCGAAGAAGAATTGAAGGTTGATAAGACCATTAGCAATTTTATCATCCCCATAGGTGCAACCGTCAATATGGATGGCACTGCACTCTATCAAACCATAACTACGCTATTCATAGCCCAAGCCTATGGCTTGGAAATGAGTTTGCTCAATATTATTGTGGTCATCGTAACTATCGTGGCTGCTTCCATTGGCACACCTGCCATTCCTGGAGGTGGTGTGGTAATACTCGCGTCTGTATTGGGAAGTGTCGGTATCCCAGCTGAAGGCATCATCATTATCATTGGTGTAGAAAGATTGTTGGGAATGTTCAGAACAGCTGTAAACGTAACGGGTGATCTTACAGCTTGTATGGTTTTTAATAGCTTGTATGGTATAAAAAAGACTGAAATTCTTAAAAAAGAAGCTTTATAACTATGGATAATACTATAAAACATATAGGTGTATTTACCTCTGGAGGTGATAGTCCAGGGATGAATGCAGCCTTGTACGCCATTGCAAAAACGGCTGAAGCAAATGGTATAAAAGTTAGTGGTTTTCGAAAAGGATATGAAGGATTGATAGACGGTGACTTGGTTCAATTAAGATCATACAAATTACAAAAACTGACCCAAAAAGGAGGCACTATCTTAAAGACGGCACGAAGCAAACGTTTTATGGAACTGGACGGTCGAAAAAAAGCCTTGCAAACCCTAAATGCAAACAAAATAGACGCGTTGATTGCCGTTGGTGGCGACGGTACATTTAAAGGTCTATTGGCTTTTTCAGAGATATGCGATATCCCATTCATAGGGATTCCCGGAACTATTGACAACGATATTTCGGGTACGGATTACACCCTTGGTTTTGATTCCGCAGTTAACACAGCCATTGAAAATATTGATAAAATAAGGGATACTGCCGAATCTCACAATCGGGTATTTATCGTGGAAGTAATGGGAAGGGATTCGGGTTATATTGGCATTCATTCTGGTTTGACGGTTGGTGCGGACGCCATTTTAATTCCAGAGAGCGGCAAGGACTTTATTAACCTATTGAATAAAGTGAAAAATTACAATAGCGAGGATGCTTTTCTAGTCGTAGTTTCTGAAGGTGACGAAATTGGTGCCGAACTTGTTTCTTCAAAAATAAAGGAAGTCAATCCCAATGTCGATTTACGCATAACAAAGCTTGGCCATATACAGCGAGGTGGAAATCCGTCAGCTTTAGATAGAATGTTGGGTATTAGGCTTGGGGTGGAAGCCGTAAAATCACTTTTACAAAGTAAAAAGAATGTAATGGTTGGGATTTTAAACAATCAATTGCACTTAACCCCTTTTAATGAAGTAGTCAAACAACATCGGGTCAATAAAGAATTGCACGAACTCTTAGAACTATTTGGAACATAAATTATGAAAACAACCATATTCAGCACGCATAAATTCGATAAGCCATCCATTGAAAACGCTAATAAAGGAAAACATCAATTGAATTTTCTGGAATTTCGGCTAACAAAGGAAACCGCCTTATTGGCAGAAGGTTCAAAGGCCATAGCACTTTTCTCAAGTGATGATGCCTCTTCGGAAGTTTTGGTTATTTTACACAAACTGGGCATAAAATTTATCGCATTACGTTCGGCTGGTTTCAATCACGTCGATTTAAAAAAAGCATCAGAACTTGGAATTAAAGTGGCTCGTGTCCCAGCCTATTCCCCTTATGCCATTGCAGAACATACAATGGCTTTAATACTCGCACTCAACCGAAAACTGATTAAAGCACATAATAGGGTACGCGACCAAAATTTTTCTTTAAACGGACTTACAGGTTTCGACTTAAACAGAAAAACTGTAGGTGTAATAGGAACAGGAAAAATAGGCGCTGTATTGGTTAAAATTCTACACGGTTTTGGCTGTAATATCCTTGTACACGATATAGTTGAAGATGAAAACCTTATCAATTTATATGGTGTTCGCTATACAGATTGCGAGACCATTTGCAAACAGTCCGATATCATAAGTCTTCAGGTTCCACTTACAGCTTCAACTAAACATTTGATTGATGCAAAGCATATTTCATTGATGAAACAAGGGGTAATGCTTATCAATACAAGTCGTGGAGGACTGGTCGACACCAAAGCGGTTATCGAAGGCCTAAAGTCTAAAAAAATTGGCTATTTCGGCATCGATGTGTATGAGGAGGAAGAAGGGTTGTTTTTTGAAGACCATTCCGAAAATATATTACAGGACGATGTAATTGCACGGCTAATGACTTTCAATAATGTACTAATTACAAGTCATCAAGCCTTTTTGACCGAAACAGCATTGACCAATATTGCAGAAACTACAATCTATAATCTGGATTGTTTTGAAAAAGGAAAAGTTTCAGGAAATGAGATTCCCTGAACCATAAAAACTTAATAATTAATCGTTTAATCTTAAAGTTTAAAATTATGAAACGAGTAAAAAATAAAGTAGCCATTGTCACAGGAGGAGCATCTGGTTTGGGAAAATCAAGTGCTAAACTATTGGCCCGAGAAGGAGCAAAAATAGTCGTGTCAGATATAGACGAAGAAGGTGGTAAAAAAGTAGTTCAACAAATAAAAGAAGACGGTGGTGAGGCCATATTCATTAAACAAGATGTTGCCAAAGAAGATGAATGGAAAAACGTTATTGAAACTACCCTTGAAACTTATGGGAAATTACACATTTTAGCAAATTCTGCTGGAATAGGGCTCGGAGGAACAGTTGAAGATGTAACCCTTGAAGATTGGAAAAACCTAATAGATATAAACCTAAATGGTACTTTTTTAGGCACCAAATATGGGATAAAAGGTATGAGGAAAACAGATGAAGGTGGTTCCATCATTAACTTCTCTTCCATTGAAGGACTTATCGGTGACCCCAATTTACCTGCGTATAACGCAAGTAAAGGCGGTGTTACCATTTTCACTAAATCTGCCGCCCTACATTGTGCTAAACAAGGCTATGGCATCCGTATCAATTCTATCCATCCTGCTTATATCTGGACCCCAATGGTAGAGAATTTTCTCAAGGCTCAAGGTGACGTAGAAGAAGGCAAAAAACAATTGGAAAGTTTACATCCAATTGGTCATTTGGGAGAACCTGACGATATAGGGTACGGAGTTGTATATCTGGCCTCTGATGAATCCAAATTTATGACCGGTTCCGAACTGGTTATCGATGGTGGCTATACCGCCCAATAAGAAAAACAATAAAACTAAAATTATGAAAAACATACTCGTACCTACCGATTTCTCGAAAAACTGCACTAAAGCAGCAAATCTTGGTATCGAAATAGCCAAACTATACGATGCAGAGATACACTTTTTACATCAAATGACTACCCCTGTTGATTGGGTAAAACTGGATAAACAAAAAGAAAAAAGGTATCCCGAAACTTTAAAGGAAATTGGAGTCGTTAAATCAAAATTGCGGGAACTGGAAAAAAAGGCTGAGCACGAAGGTCTTAAATGTCGAACTTTTCTTCAATTTGATTCGGGACAGAAAGATATTTTAGAACATTCTGGTCATTTCCATCACGATTTCATCGTTACCGGCAGCAGTGGAACCAAAGGTGTCATTAGGGAAATTACTGGCAGTAATGTTGAAAAAATAGTTCGAAATGCCAATGCGCCCATTATCGTTGTCAAAGAAGATGATGTCACATTTCCCTTCAAGGACATTCTATTTGTTTCTTCTTTTGAAGAGGATGTCACGTATCCATTTCAAGAAGTATTGTCAATAGCCAAAAAATGCGATGCTAAAATCCATTTGTTACGAGTAAACACAGAAACTGACTTTAATAGCATAGAGCTTGGTTTAAATCCTGTAAAGGAATTTCTTGAAAAATTCCCCAATCTAAAGAACTTCTCAATGAGCGTCCATAATGAGTCTTCCGTAGAAGCAGGCATCAATACATTTTTAAAACATCAGCCCGCAGATTTAATTGCAATGAGCACTCACGGAAAAACGGGATTTTTGAGCCTATTTTCAAAAAGTATTGCTGAAGGCGTTACAAATCATTCCGTGCTTCCAGTAATGACCATCCATATTAAAAAATGAAAAATCCAATCAACATAGTGAAGTATTCTGGTGATTTGGTAGCCTTTGATGTAGATAAGCTTATCAATTCCTTAAGGCGTTCACAAGCGAGCGAAGAATTAATTCAGCAAATAGTTGAACAAGTCGAAGGGCAACTTTATGATGGAATTACCACAAAAAAAATCTATCAGATGGCATTTAAAATGCTTAAGCGTAAATCTCGTGTAAGTGCCTCAAAGTACAAGCTCAAAAAAGCTTTAATGGAACTAGGTCCAACCGGTTTTCCATTTGAAAAGTTAGTAGGCAAACTATTGGCACACGAAGGATTTTCAACACAGGTTGGTGTCATAGTTCAAGGCAATTGCGTTCAGCACGAAGTGGATGTGATAGCGCAAAAAGGAAATAAACATTATATGATTGAATGTAAATACCATAGTGACCAAGGCAGGTTTTGCAATGTAAAAATCCCATTATATATCCATTCACGGTTTTTGGACGTGGAAAAGCAATGGAAACACCAAAAAGGTCACGAGGCTAAACTTCATAAAGGCGGGGTTTACACCAATACGCGTTTCACAACCGATGCCATTCAGTACGGGAAATGTGTTGGAATGCTTATGACCAGTTGGGATTATCCAAGAGGAAATGGTCTCAAGGACAGAATAGATAAATCGGGGCTACATCCCTTAACCGCTTTAACAACACTTACCAAAGCTGAAAAAACAAAATTATTGGATCAAGGCATCATACTCTGCAAGGAGCTACACGAAAATCCAGACTTTTTGGAACAAATGGGTATCAGTAAGCTAAGGCAAAATAAGATACTCGAAGATTCAAGAGAATTATGTAGATCCCATTAATTCAAATAATGAATAATTACTAATTTTTAAAAATAATACAAATGAAAACTGAAGAATTGCAAAAACAGGGCAACATAGATTTAGAACCATTTTACCAGGCATTGGAAGATGACTCAAAACTACTTGAAGAAGCCCTTGAGATATTATTGGAAATGGTTCACTTTGAACCTAAATCAGTAAAGAAATTGGCTCTTTTTATTAAAGAGGATTCTCGTAATCTATATAAAGAAATAGTGGAATTGAGCAAATCAAAACAAGATAAAGGAAATACACCTTCCTGCTGCGGTGGTCACAAATTTGGGGAGCAGCTCTTGTAGTAAATTATGTACAACAACCTAAATAGATACCAATGAAAAAAAATAAAATAAACATCCATTTCTTAGGAGCGGCAGGCACAGTAACCGGCTCAAAATATTTAGTGGACACAGGAGATAGAAAGATACTGATAGACTGCGGACTTTTTCAAGGGCTAAAGGAATTACGCCTTAAAAACTGGGAGTATCCACCCGTTAATGTTGCTGATATTGACGCTGTTTTGCTTACCCACGGCCATATGGACCATACAGGATATTTGCCGAGATTGGTAAAGCAAGGTTTCAAAGGGCCCATTTACGGCAGCAATCCCACCTTGGACATCGCAAAAATCATATTGAATGATAGTGCCAAAATACAAGAACAGGAAGCCGAACGTGCCAATAAAGAAGGCTATTCCAAACATAATCCTGCTGAACCATTGTACGACCTAAAGGATGTAGAAAAAACTATCCCTCATTTTAAGGGTATTCCGCAATCCCAATGGATTCCATTGTTTGATGGCATAAGGGCTCGATTTCAATATAATGGACACATTCTGGGAGCAACTTACATTGAGTTGGATGTACACAGGAAACGTTTTGTGTTTTCTGGCGATATAGGCAGAACAAACGATTTATTACTGTTTCCGCCATTAAAGCCAAAAAAGGCAGATGTATTATTTATTGAATCCACCTACGGAGGAAGATTTCATCCTGATGAAGTAGAAGCACTTCCACAGATAGAAAAATTGGTCAATGACACCATCAACAGAGGTGGCAGCCTATTTGTTCCAAGTTTTTCAGTAGAACGTGCCCAATTGATGATGCTGATTTTTTGGAAATTATTGAAAGAGAAGAAAATACCAAAAATACAAATGATAATGGATAGCCCAATGGGAGCAAGTGTATTAGAATTGTTTCATCGCACAAGAGATTGGCACAGGTTGGAAGATAACGAATGTGACGAAATGTGCTCGCACTTTACGGTCGTAAGCAGTTATCGGGAAACAATGGAATTACGAACAGATAATAAACCGAAAATCGTGATTGCAGGAAGCGGAATGCTCACAGGCGGAAGAATGCTAAACTACCTTGAAACACAGGCACAAAACCCCAACAACACCTTGCTTTTTGTGGGTTATCAAGCTGAAGGTACGCGAGGCAGAAAATTATTGGAAGGCGATAAGGAACTAAAAGTCTATGGAAAATGGGTGCCCTTTGATATGGAAGTTGCAGAAATTGAAGGGCTTTCGGCACACGCAGACCACGCAGAACTTATGGACTGGATGGATAAGATAAAAAACAAACCCGAACGTATTTTCATTGTACACGGTGAAAAAGAGAGTGCAGAAGCATTGCAAAAAGGCATCAAGGAAACCTATGGGTGGGATGCAGAAATTCCGCAATTATACACCATCGAAGAAATAGAATAAATCGAAAAATCACAACAACCAATAAAATATGGACACACACTCAAACATATTAAAATATAAACATCTCGGAATCTATACCCAAAACGAAAATGTAGTGTATATGCGCGAAGATTGCCACGTCTGTATTTCAGAAGGGTTTGAGGCACTTACCCGAATAAGAATATCCAATGCAAATACATCAATCGTAGCAAGTCTTAATGTCCTGAATTCTGATATTCTGTTGCCTAATGAAATCGGACTATCAGATGCTGCTGCGAAAAAACTCAATGTTTCCCCAAACGATACATTATATGTTTCCCATTTAGAGCCTATTGAATCCTTAAGCCACGTCAGGGCAAAAATCTATAACAAAAAACTGGATTATAAGGCCTATAACAACATCATAACCGATATCGTGGAAGGCGATTATTCCAACATCCACCTTTCGGCATTTATTACTGCCTGTGCTGGCGACCGAATGGATATTGATGAAATATCCGACCTAACGAAAGCAATGATTGCTTCCGGAAAGCAACTGAACTGGAACAAGGATATCGTGGTCGACAAACATTGTATTGGCGGATTGCCTGGCAATAGGACAACACCATTGGTAGTTGCCATTGTTGCCGCGTATGGGCTTACTATGCCAAAAACATCCTCACGGGCAATCACTTCGCCAGCAGGCACAGCAGATACAATGGAAGTACTGACCAATGTTACGCTCTCTTCCGAGGAAATAAAGACCGTAGTAGAAAAAGAAGGCGGATGTTTTGTTTGGGGCGGTACAGCGCAGTTAAGTCCTGCCGATGATGTGCTCATTAAAATTGAAAAAGCCTTGGATATTGATAGCGAAGGTCAGCTCATCGCTTCAGTACTCTCTAAAAAGGCAGCAGCTGGTTCTACTCACGTGGTCATTGATATTCCCGTGGGAGAAACCGCCAAGGTTCGCAGTACCGAAATGGCAGAAAAACTAAAAAATCATATGGAAACCGTTGGAACTGCTGTTGGGTTGAATGTAAAAGTTGTAGTTACGGATGGCACGCAGCCTGTTGGAAGGGGTATCGGTCCAACTTTAGAAGCCATAGATATATTAAAAGTTTTGAAAAATGAGGAAGATGCACCTAAAGACTTAACAGAAAGAGCATTGCTTTTAGCTACTGAACTATTAGAACTTTCTGGAAAAGTAGAAAAAGGAAAGGGACAGGAAACCGCACATAAAATTCTCAAATCTGGAAAAGCATATGAAAAATTCGTAGCCATTTGTAAGGCGCAAGGTCAATTTTCAAAACCAGTTTTAGCACCTTATAAAATTGAAATTAAAGCTGAAAAGTCAGGCGTTTTGCAACGAATTGATAACCGTAAAATTGCAAAACTGGCCAAGCTTTCTGGAGCACCACAATCTAAATCGGCAGGGATTCTTCTAAATGTGCATTTGGGAGAACAAATCGAAGAGAACCAACTGCTTTATACCATATATGCTGAATCCAAAGGTGAACTTAATTATGCCTTGGAATATGAAAACAACCATAACGACATCATAACTATAAATTAAAGAACATACTATGAAAACAATATTATTCAGTCTTCCCGGAAATGAAGAACTCACAGAACTAATGGCTACAAAAATGGATGCTGAAGTGGGTCAAGCCACATTAAGGAAATTCCCTGACGGGGAATCATACACGCGCATATTGTCTGATGTTAAAGATAAATGTGTGGTACTGGTATGCACCTTGCACGAACCGGACGAAAAACTGTTGTCACTATATTTTTTAAGCCACACAGCCAAATCATTAGGAGCTATGTGTACCTGTTTGGTAGCACCCTATTTGGCGTATATGCGGCAGGACAAAGTATTTAATGAAGGAGAAGGAGTGACTTCCGGTTTCTTCGGAAAATTGATTTCTGGTTTCGCCGATAGCATTACCACAGTTGACCCTCACTTGCACAGAATTAGTTCGTTGGGAGAAGTGTATCAAATTCCAAATAAAGTGATTCACGCTGCCGACGCAATTTCAGAATGGATTAAAGAAAATATCGAAAACCCGGTACTTATCGGACCTGATTCTGAAAGTGAACAATGGGTATCAGAAGTCGCCAAAAATGCAGGAGCACCATTTACGGTATTACAAAAGGTGCGTCACGGTGACCGTGATGTAGAAGTCTCTGTTCCCGATGTGGATATATATAAAGATGCTACACCCATTTTGGTAGATGATATTATTTCCACAGCCCGAACAATGATTGAAACCGTACAACATCTTAAAAAAGCAGGAATGAAACCACCTATTTGTGTAGGCATTCACGCCGTTTTTTCAGGAAACGCCTATCAAGATTTATTGGATTCCGGAGTAGAAAAAATAGTGACTTGTAATACCATCCCACACTCTTCAAATGGAATTGATTTAAGTGATATTATGGCAAAAGAGGTAAAAAAATTAATGCACCATATATGAGAAAACAAGGCTTTATAGTACTAATCACTTTATTAAGCATCACAATGACTGGACAAACTGAAATGCTCATTGGGCAGATTTCAGGTAGAGTTGTTGTTCGAGAAAATTTTGATGAAGAAGGCTCTTTTCTAAACAAACAAACTTTTGAAGCTGGTGAAACAATAAAGAAAAATGGATACTATGAAATTGAGGTGGTTACGGAATTGTTCGATGAGGACAAAAAATCGACCGATAAATACACCACAACCTATCGCTGTAAGCCTGATGAGGCAAGTGTAATGGTAATGGCTTTTCCGTTTTCCAATCCAAAATCAAAAGAAACCGAAATTAATACCATTTCTGAAAATTTTAAAAAGCTCTACGATTTACAAAACTTGAAAGATATTAAATTGGAAATGAGTTTTGACTCGGGCTTGTTAAACTTTTTTGGTTCCAAAAGCATCATAAAAATTTATGACCGAAAATTAGAGGATGGGAAAAACACTATAAAATCAAAAATTAATATTAAAGCCTATGCCTGGGGAATTCGCATTAAGCAACTCAATTATACCGTTATCGAAAAATTAAATGAAAAAGGTTTATTGACTTTTCAGAAATTTACCGAAGCAGATAACAGCTATTTTACAATAAACTATAAATAAAGACAGATGAAAAATTACGATACACTTTCTGAAGCCATAAACGATTTACAGGGAAATGGCTATACATATGATTTTAACCTAAAACCAGAATGTTTGGAGTGTGCCTCACTAAAAATTGAAATACACCCAGAAGATTTTAATGTTGACGAGATGCATCGTTTTGAGGGTATGAGCAGTACCGACGATAATAGTGTGCTTTATGCTATTTCATCAAAAAATGGGATTAAAGGACTTTTGGTAGATGCCTATGGCGTCTATGCCGAAAACATTTCGGAAGCTATGAGAAAAAAATTACGATAACACTTAAACAAGACAATAATGGAAAATCACGAACACCACAATCACGATGAAATGGACCATTCTAAAATGGACCATTCGAAGATGAAACACAAAAAAGAAGACCATTCTAAAATGAACCACAAAGGTGGAGACCATTCTGGCCACAATCCAGGGCACGGAGAACACGGGCACGACCATCATAAAATGATGATTGCCGATTTTAGAAAACGGTTTTGGGTAACCCTTGTACTTACTATTCCCATACTGTTCTTCTCGCCGATGATTCAGGACTTTTTTGGATATGAGTTTTTGCTTCCCGGAAATCCATATATCCTTTTTGCACTTTCCACAATCGTATATTTCTATGGTGGTTGGCCATTTTTAAAAGGATTCTGGTCCGAAGTTAAAAAAGGTGCACCAGGGATGATGACCCTTATTTCTATGGCCATTACCGTGGCTTACGTTTATAGTTCGGCAACGGTGTTCGGCTTAGAAGGAGTTGATTTTTTCTGGGAACTGGCAACTCTTATTGCTATTATGTTGGTAGGCCATTGGATAGAGATGAAAAGCGTCCTGGGAGCCTCAAAGGCCTTACAGCTTTTGGTAAGTATGATGCCCGCAGAAGCCCATAGGGTAAAGGGTGATACCATAGAAGATATTCCGTTGGAAGATTTACTAAAAGATGATGTGATTTTGGTAAAACCAGGTGAAAAAGTTCCCGCTGATGGGATTATAGTAGACGGTTCAAGTTACCTAAATGAATCTATGCTTACAGGCGAATCCAAACCTGTAAAAAAAGATGAAAACGATAAGGTTATTGGTGGTTCGGTAAACGGTAATGGCAGCATAAAGGTAAAGGTAGAGCATACAGGAAAGGACAGTTATCTCAACAAGGTAATCACAATGGTCGAAGAAGCGCAAAAAACCAAATCAAAAATGCAAAACCTCTCGGATAGAGCTGCAAAATGGCTTACCTATATCGCATTAGGTATTGGTTTTGGAACATTAGCGGTATGGCTGATTTTAGGCTTTCCATTTGTCTATGCTTTAGAAAGAATGGTTACCGTTATGGTCATTGCTTGTCCACACGCATTAGGTCTTGCCATACCACTTGTGGTTGCTATTTCTACTGCTGTTTCAGCTCAAAACGGGTTATTAATTCGAAATAGGACAGCTTTTGAAGAATCCCGAAAAATATCAGCTTTATTGTTTGATAAAACGGGAACATTGACCAAAGGCGATTTTGGCGTTACTCGAATTGAGTCTGTTAGCGAAACTTATTCATCTGAAGAAATTTTAAGGCTTTCGAGTGCATTGGAACAAAGTTCGGAACATCCTATCGCCGTAGGTATTATTAAAAAAGTCAAAGAAGATAATATGACCATCCCAAAGCCTGAAAACTTTAATGCAATTACAGGTAAAGGCGTTGAGGCCAATGTAGAAGGTAAGCAAGTAAAAGTGGTTAGTCCTGGTTTTTTAAGGGATGAAAAAATCACTATTCCCGAAGACGCATACAGTGATGCCGCTGAAACAGTTGTTTTTGTCTTGATTGATGGAAAACTGGCAGGATACATAGCATTGGCGGACGAAATTAGACCGGAATCTGCCGATGCCATCAAAATTTTCAAAAAGAATAATATAAAAGTTTTAATGGCTACCGGTGATAATGAAAGAACTGCCAAAGCTGTTAGCGATAAACTCGGCTTGGATGGTTACTACGCCGAGGTATTGCCACATCAAAAAGTTGAAATTGTAGAAGAGTTACAGAACAAAGGTGATTTTGTAGCTATGACGGGTGATGGTGTTAATGATGCGCCCGCTCTCGCAAAAGCCGATGTAGGAATTGCAGTAGGCTCAGGTACAGATGTAGCAGCTGAAACTGCCGATATTATTCTGGTCAACAGTAACCCACAGGATATTGCCAACTTAATTCTCTTTGGAAAAGCCACCTACAATAAAATGATTCAGAATTTGATTTGGGCTACAGGATATAATGTAGTGGCTATTCCTTTAGCAGCCGGTGTATTATATTCTTCAGGCTTTGTTTTAGGACCAGCTGTAGGAGCGGTATTTATGAGTTTGAGCACGATTATAGTGGCCATTAATGCGCAACTATTAAAGCGAAAAATCGGTAAAAAATAAATGGACAAAAAAGAAAAACTCAACAGGATATTTTTAATCCTGTTGAGTTTATTTGTAGTGATGTTAGGCTATGGTATTTTATTGCCAACCCTTCCTTACTATACCGAAAGATTAGCTTTAAAAGACAATCTCGACACCGATTTAATCAACTTCCATATTGGGCTGCTTACCAGCATTTATCCACTATTTCAATTAATTTTTGTTGTCGTTTGGGGAAAGTTATCTGACAGATATGGTCGTAAACCCGTCATTATTATTGGTTTGATTGGCTTTGTAATAATGCAATTGCTAACTGGGCTTGCAACATCACTAACGATGCTATATATCGCTCGGATTTTTGGCGGCATATTTACTTCATCAGTTATTCCTGTCAGCAACGCATATTTAAGTGATATTACTTCAGAAAAACGTAGAACGAAGATAATGGCCTGGTCTGGTGTAGCCATTAGTTCAGGGGTTATTTTTGGACCCGTTATCGGTGGCTTTCTTTCGCAATCAGACCTTCATTTTGAGTATGCAATTGGTCAACTACATTTGGGTCGATTTTCCACACCTTTTTTATTTGCTGCATTATTAGGTTTTATTGTTTTAGTCATTGTTGTAAAATGGTTAAAAAATTCAGTTCGCGTCCATAAATTTACAATTCAAAAATTCACTTTTCGCTTCTCGTTCAGCCAATATTTCCTTGTCCTATTGGCGCTATCATTTGTCATCCAATTTGTAGTGACCTTGTTTGAAACTGTTTTTTCAATCTACGGTAAAGACGAATTAGGGTTTAACAGCAACCAGGTTGGTATTGGTTTTATGCTGTGTGGTTCAATAATGGCTGTTTTGCAGCCTGTATTTGCCAGTTATGGGGAAAAGATTCTATCTACTAAAAAGCAAATCGGCTTTGGGTTATTCATCTCAGGAATTTCATTAATTGTCTTTCCTTTTTTCAAAAATGAATTTGTTGTGTACGGTTTAATTGTGGTGTTTGCTGCTGGTGGTGCTATGGTTACACCTAATTTGCTGTCTGCGGTATCCTTGTTATCCAAAACAAATACAGGTCGAAATATTTCAATACAAAGTTCAACAAACAGTATTGGTCAGATTTTAGGTCCCATTTTAGGAACTTGGTTGGTTACCGGTGGTTTTTATTATCCATTTCTAATTTCAGGAAGCATTATTTTAGTTGCTATTGGTTTTCTCATTTTTCTAAAAAAACCACCTATTTAAAGAATAATGAATTATTACAAATTCTTAAAAAAATAATCTAACCAATAAGCCCCAAATCTATTGTGCATAAACTTATTCAAACAATTTTAGAAAATTATAAAGAAGAAATAAAAGTAGTTGAAGAATCTAATTTAGATGATTTTAATAATGTAGAAAAAGGGATTTCCATTTCTAGGCAATACTTACAACAACTACGGATATGTGTTAGGGAAAATGAATTCGTTGATAAACAGAACGAAATTATTTTCTTTAAAAAACATAAACCCTATTGTAGGCTTCCCTAAAAATGACCTCCTCCCATTAAATCGGACATATTAAAACTAGAGGATTTCGGGCAAATAAATGTTTAACTTTAAATAGATTATTTGCTTATGAAACGATCAAAATATACCGAGTCTCAGATTGTATTTGCGA